>JGI24158J21664_10000066_pt1 | contig 57395 bp, 36 predicted proteins | sample Ectturendosymbi3_FD_21664 | JGI IMG/M metagenome (IMG submission 21664) | reverse complement strand
GAGCGCGATGAAGACATGCGAGTGGCGACCTCAAACAAAGAGCCTCACTGCAGCATGATCATTGTAAAAACAACAAAAGAGCCATGTTTGATTGTTGGTGTGCTTTACTGTAAATTCATTTTATTGTTATATCGTTGCAACGAAATTGTGTTAGTATCAACTACTATTTGATTTCAGACTAGGGGTACGAGAAAATTTAACGAAAGCTCACGGGGGTACGAGTGGGTAGAAAGGTTAAGAACCACTGGTCTAGAAGGTCGTCACCTGTAGGATCGCCAGTGGTACCGCCTCTATGTGGAATTGGTGCCTACCTGCTAGAACTGGCCTTTCAAGTTGTTCACAGTTCACTGATGAACCCCTCCCATATTTTGTTGAATCCTTTTCAACCAGAACCTGGGCTAGGGCCTGCCCACCCAGGTTGAGAATGTTTGCTGGGATAAAAATCGTATGTAAACTGAAATGAGATATAGGGTAAGTGTTCACATGAAGGTGAAGTAAAAATAGCGCCTTTAATCAATTTTATGGTGAAAAATATATCTACGACTAAGTCCATTCCCATGTAACTGACGCAGTGATATAGAAAGTAAAAATTTCTGAGCATCTTCCTACCAAACTTAATTTGCTTAAAAATCAATTGTACATGGCATGATTAATGTCAAAGGTTCAAAATTTGTTGCAATGTAAAAGCAATGTAAGAGCACCGGGACCATTACATCAGCACTATTGCTGGTATGCTTGAGCCAAAGTCATTGTCGGCTTAAAGTTAAAAAATAAGGTTATAAATCTGCACGATCTTTTAATCTTTGGCAAGAGTGAAAAATTTGTTTGGTCTTGGTTTTCAATTTTTTTATGATAAGATTGCATTTTGTTTCACGTTAAAACTGTGGGGATCATGGATGACCGCACATGCGATCAGGTTTTTTCAAGGTTTGACCTTGCTGATCGCAAATATATTTTGAGAGACTGCAACTATTTTATCCGAATACCGAGATGGTCGTAAAGCAAGGTTTAGTGTACTTTGATGGTGTTATCAAAGCGAGTTTCTAGTATATTTTGAAAGAACGTTGGAAAATCTGAGAGACCGTTCCGGTTTCTCAAAACACCTTAAAAATACTGTATGCAATATCAGGCGGCCTCTGCAAAACCAAGTTCGACATGACCTCCAACTGCATAACCGCAGGATGACTATGTGGCATAGAGTGATCTCGGTATGATCTCTGCCTTGGGTGTCGAAAGGGGCAGATGGGCCAGGAACCCCCTGGACTTTGAAGTTTGATATTTTGCTATTAACGTTTTAGTAGAAAAATATTTTTCTTAGTTTCGGAGTTGGTAAAATGAAATTTGACCAGTTTTGTCTCCCCCGGGGAAAATAGTTTTTTTCACCCCTGGAAAATCTACTGTTGGCCCCCCTTGGAAAAATCCTTCCAACGCCCGTGATTACTATTTGTAAGCCTGATGAGTGGGTTAAACGCGCTTGCTGGTGGTTGTCAACCGCGTGGTAACGCAGTGTGACTGCAACAGACTGTTTTAAATGGCACGCAAAAACTTTGAAGGTGGTTGGTATTCAAGCGGATGGCAACAACAAAGCAGCAAGTATGTTGTTGAGAAAGGGACATCACTAATGGAGCAGATATAGGTTAAGTTCCGTCGCTGAATTCAACTTTTTTGAGGTGTCCATACCAAGTAACCAACCACTCTGCCAGTTTGCGAACTTGATCTTGTTGCACGCGAGATGACGAGAAGCAACAGTGTTGACGAGAAACGGCGCGCGGCGAGAGAAAGACGAAAGCTTGGAATGATATGGGGCGGATTGAAGCAGTCATGCGCACAAAACAAGCTCGGTTTGATCACTAAAATATGTTCTCTTTGCATCAAGCATGTACAAACCAGCTTAACCGCCAAGTAAATCCATAAGCGCACAACTCTTCAAGTACCGAAAAGACATGCGAAACACACAGAAAAACTTTATGCTATTACTTCTGATTTGCTAGCGCGTCAGTGACCTTCCTTTTGTTCACAAGCGAAGTTCACCCATTCTAGTTTCTACAACGCGAAAAGGGTTCGAGCATATTTGGCTGAAACGTGAAAATAGAATATTTAACTTCGAGGCTCTTTTCAAAGTGTTCGAGACCTCTGCTGGTTTTGCATATTTTCGTTTTCAATGGGTTATTACTGTCTAATTTTAAAAGTTCCGCTTCGACGATTTTCACGGCGTATTCTCGAAAGCGATTCATGTCGCTTGCGTTGATTCCTCTCACGTGACATGACGTCACGCATACAAGGCAGTGATATATGGCAGGGTTGCTGAAGGCCTAGCATTGTTGGCGAAAAGTATTCATTAGCTCGAATAAATATTTTACGATCAACATCGAAAGGAGCGTAACGTTCTAACACAAGTTCGCCAGTATTTTAAAAATTTTGCGGCGATTTGTGATAACAACGTAAGTGTAGCTTTTAGATTTATTTTTGATAGCTACCAAACCCCCCGACAGAAAAAATTAGCAAATATGGCTCAGTCAGAAAAACTATATATGGCAAGCCTGGCTAAATGTAAAATTCATTATGAGTCAGCTGCGCCTAACAATTGCGTTTAAACATTGCGACAGATGGTAATTTCGTTTGATATAGCAAAAACGAGGTCTGTCGATAGGTTTTTCGAACATAAATTGAGATTTTTTTCGAACCATTAACAAGATTCAAATTTAAGTCTTTCCTTATTTAAACTGTCATTCTCCTTGTTGAGCAATTTCTGCAATGTTGCTTTTGTTTTCACGCGTTTGATGTTTTTCGGACTGTGTTCCTTCCCCGTCGATGAACTTACGCGATGCTGAAAACTGTATTAAAACATCTTTTCGGAGCGTTCAAAATTGAGGTACTTGATCAAAATTTCGGAACCAGGTGTTGGGACTCGGTGACATGTCGCCTAAGCTGGAGGGTCCACTGCCAGTCGATATGCAATCCGCCTCGTGTCGTATTGGGTGGATGTTCATCGCTGCCGGCGTTCCTTCAGGCACGAAAACGTCACCAGTCGCAACATAACCGGTATTGACGGTTCCTTGAGCAAGGTGAGGTAATTGTTCGGATATCTGGTGCATTTCCATGCAGCCACGGCTGTGGTCGGCAACGGATGAGACCCCTGCATCGGTGGGAGAAAAACCTACGCCAGGTGGGGCAAGAGAGTTGTTTGGTTGCATAGAAAAAGCCCGTTCGTCGAATCCGTTCGGAAAACTCACTCCTCTCCAACTGCAGCTCAAATTGTTCTGCAACAGTGGCTGTGGCGCTGTCTGAAAACTTTGATGTTCAGCTGGGAAGTTAACCGGCAGACGTGGTACCAAGTCTGAATGACAGTCCACAGTGGGTAGGCTCATGCCACTCGTTGTGCACTGGAAAGCAGCAAGATGATTTCCTGGTCCGTTCACCACTGTTCGGTCGCTTACACTTGCGGGCAGAAAAGAGGAACTTGCAAAGTTTGGCTCCACGGGAGACGTTTCTGGAATATATACGGACTCAAACTATAATCCGCTTTTTTATGAAGGCGGATATCGGTTTTTGAGTGTTTAACAAAAAGTTTTTTGAAAGTCCACTTTAATGCTTTGAAAATGAAATGAATGGAATCTCCGACTACTGATAGTACATATTTCAGCCAGCGTTTCCATAAGCGCCTTGTTTTTTAGAAAAGCACCTTTATTTCGGTTCACTCTAAACCACAAGGTTTTTGTTGCTTTTCATAGAGCTGATCTTTTTTATTTCATGACTGGGCTACACCAGGTTTTTTAAGGTGTTTTAGGGACCCGATTCGGGTCCCTAGAATTGAAAATCGGGTCCCTAGAATCAGAGAAAATCGGGTCCCTAAAATCAGAGAAATCGGGTCCCTACAGGTGCATACTGGGTGCCTAACATTTTCCTTAAAAAAAACCTGGTACACACTTCTTCTTCAATAAATGACTAAACAAGGAAATAGAATGAAATTACGCTACAGTTTCTTAAAACTTAAGCTAAAGCGAATGTGGTTAAGCGCTTTCTATCAGGTTAAGAAAAGCTTCGAATATGTAGGCGCTACTTTTCATGGAGATTTCAGCGGCTTGTTCAACACGTTGCAAACCGTACCTAGGCGCGGTGCAACTGAGTCGGTTGTGGCCTTCAAGGTGATTTTTAATTACCTTTTAAGCAGGAATTCGGTACGATTTTGTACAACCGACTGGTTTCGTAAAAAAGAAAATCGGCGACCAGATTTCTTGGTTGGATTGCATATTGGCCATTTGTAAATATCAAACACGAAAAGAGCGTTTCTCATACTTTGTGTAAAACTTCATTTGAACTTCACGTGAACATGTTTATTACGTATTACTTGAAACACTGTGTTACATGTGTAACAAGTGATGCATAATATTTTTTTTTTTTAATTGACAAAAAGCGTTCTGAAAAATCTTTCCGTTGACGGGAAGTCAAAAGTTGTTGCCCGACATTGACACCTCCACAAATCTTTCATGAATTTTTTTTATGTTGGTCATCAATGCTTTACAGTAAATGAAACTAGCACAGGTATCAACACAGGAAAGTGCGGATAATTTACATAGGTACGGAAAAAGGCCAAAGTTTTATAGTTTTAGTTTGGGCAATGACAATCGACCAAGAACTTTAATGAAAGACTGCTCCGCTAAAGTGTATCTCTTCTGATCCCCGAAATATATCATAAAAGTCGACAAGCAGCCAGTTTGATGAATTTGCCACATGCTGTTTAGTATTTCCCTTTCGGCCCGGAATCAGTCCAGTCCCACAATTCACTGCTGACCACAGCTCTAAAAATGTTAGCAAAACTGAATATGGTCTACAGCAAATCTTTAAAATTTCATTTAACTCACTTGAATGTCCAGAAAAGGCAAAACTTCCTTCCTCTCTACAGCTCTGCAAAGGAATGTTGTGAGGAAGCGCTAATACGCCCGGAGAACTGCGAGACGAACGCTTTTTGTGTGCAATGTGTGAATTCGAACGGCTGGCAGCTCGTTTCGCTCCTGGCGAGGGCGCTGCTTGGGAGATGGGAGTTTTTGAGCAGGGCTGATTTGAAAAATAATTACTCCATGGTGGTTGTCTGCTCGTTTCTTTGTTCATGCGTTTTTCTTTTGCTCTTCGGTTCTGGAACCAAACCTATGAAAGACATTTCAGCATATCGTTCAGTTGCTGTTCGCCCAACCTTGTTGTGGCGCAGGCATATTGCACTTTGATATATAGCCAGTGCAGTGGGCTCATAAGAGAGATAATTATTTTCCCTGCTATGTTTCGGATATGCAAGCATAGTTCAAAGTAAAGTTGACAATATCGCCTGAGAACAGTAATAGTAGGACACTTTGGCATACTCGAAAAAAGTTTCTTCGAGCAAAATTTTTCTTCTACTTCCTGCGAGCCTGGCTCCCAGAAAACTGCGCTTGATATGGAACTTTCGTACTTTTGTTCAAATTATTTAGTTTTGTGTGTTTACAACATTTGAAAACAGGCCTGGAAAGATTGCAACGAATAAAAAACAAAAATGTGAAAACACAGTGCAATGTGCTAAAAGCGAATAAAACAAGGGTTGCTGTAAATCATAACTGAGTCATGGTTTCCAACGAAATACAACACCAATCTGCATGAGGTAATCGGTTTGCCTAACTGAGCTGTCTTTTAAAATATATAGACCTATCCCAGCTACAATAACAAACTCTTTAACTCCAAGTTCCAGACAGCTCAAAAGACCTGACAACTCTAAACAGCTTTGGCAAATGAAAAATTTAACAGCTGTAGTTGTGCTGTGAACAGGCCTGGGTTTCCCATATAGGCTTTCGAGGCTATAGCCTACTAGGGCAACAGAATTTCCATGGCGACAAAATTTTTTTCGAAAGATTTTTGAGTTGCTCTGCTTAGGCATTTTGCAGCACTCACTCTATATGTAAGTGTTACTTTTCAAAAATTGATATATCAAGCGCAATATTTCAAAAATTGAATAATCGTGCCTTCGGCGCTCACACGGCACGGACAAATTTCCCTGCGAGGTGAAAGAGGCGGCAAAATTTCTATATCCTATGGGCGGCAGCGCTAGAAATCCGGTCCCGGCTGTGAAGAAGGCAAGCCTATGCTTTGACGCGAAAGAAACAGGCAAGGAGTGCACGTCCACAATCTCTACTAAAAACTACCGTGGGCACCACACGTGCACACCGCACTACAACAAAAATGTTCTATTACAACATTTTTCTGTTTCAAATAATCTTTTTTATTTTCTCAGCAGGCAGATAACTGCGTCTGGCACATTAAGACTCCCGAAAGAATCTGAAATCAAAATATTTGAACAGCTTTTCGTTTTGGAAATAGATCTTCAGCAGATTTTTAGAATTTGATTCTCAACATTTGAATATTTGAGTATTTGACTGCTGGCCAAGCGTTTTAATCTAAGCTTGCAACAAAGAGATAAATTAGTACAATCAAATTGGATAACACAATGTTACTACAAATTCATAAAAAAGAAAATGTGATGTGAATAAATCTATTGAAGCCGATATTGAAGCCATGCATTACTGATTTCACGAAATTCAATTCGTTTTTTTGTATGTGTCAAATACACATACAGCAGAAAAAGCATACAGCTTGATGTTAGTTGCGGCGATAAAACTGACAACTTTAGATACCTGGATGCACTTAATTCGCACTTGGGTTACTGGTTTGCCCACGAGATAGGGCAAAGATCAGAAACGGGCGCTTAGCTTGGACTTGCTTTGTGCATGCGGATTAAAAGTTTGTGCATGCGGATTAAAAGTTTCCAACCTTGTTTGAAAGGAAATTACTTTACGCTTCTCTCAACGTCACGTATGCGTCAATTCCTGACCAAACCACTCCCACGGCAAGACATGCACAGGACTTTAGTGAACACCTTCCACGTATTATTTCATGATTGCATTATCAGCACATATTAAATGATTTTCAATTTCTAATTCTATCCCGTGCATATTGCCGCAAACGAAAACAAAAGCCCTAGCCACACAATTTTTGACATGGCTTGCTTGAAGCTATTGGTCTACACAGATTCAATGTCAAAATGCATAAAATATTAGATTATCGAAAAATAGACGTGAAAATTAGCATCGGTCGTTATTCGTTGGCAGATCTTCAAAAAGACGCCAACATGCGTCAAAGCTTACCTGGACCACTCTCATATCCAGGCCCGTGTCATGGCTCAGTTTCTCCCTTACCCCCCGAGGAGGTTTCGGACTTTGATTGTAAGCCATTTTAAGTGTTTCAAGCTGCTCCGACGAGATGGTGGTTCGCGGCCTTTTCAAAGCGTTCTCACCTTCCATATCTGTTCACAAAAGTGCCAGAATTGTTTAACTTTTCTTTGTCGAGCCGCGGTGCTGTTGCCAGCAAAAAGTAGCGCTTTCATTGTTGGGCTCGAGGAAATTCAAAAATGCATTTTCTGAGCTTCGCAACTGTACATTTTGTTTGGTTTGCGCGTCAGGTTCTTGCAGGCTACAGACGTTAGAGCCAAGATGTGCTATCGCCACGAACAGCAGATGTCGAGGAATCTAATCAAACGTGACTTTTATCAGATTGCTGTAGAGCATGCCGCGTTACAACCTCCTTCAGCGATAACAACAATATACGCTTGTCGGTGGGTTTGCAAGAAATATTTAGAAATGAGGAAATTTCATCATGCTTGCTAATTTTCGTAATTTCCAAAAATCTTAAAGTATCCAAATAAAGGCGTTTCACTCTGCTGTTTTGAAAAGTTTGATGCCGTGTTGACTAAGAAAGTTACAAGAAAAACAAAAAATCGATTATACATACACACATTATTTTATTGATCTGAAATGTTTTCCTGCGTTTACAAGCTTTTCTTGACTGGAGAAAAGAAAAACTTTTTTCTATCCAGCGGAAAACCATTTTTGGAAAAAACATTTTTCTACCCAGCGTAGTTGGCAAACTTTCAACCTGGTTTTGAAAGTAAACCTAAAATATTATACCATGTTTTCTAGAACGTTTAAAAGTATACATCAAAACTACTCATTCAAAAACTTCGGTACTCTGACAGTGGTCTTTAGCAATTAAAGTGATGAATTTGTCTAAAGGTTGTTTCAAACGGTCAAACAGAAGGTAAAGTTCTATAAATCCTCTGCAATCGACCTGCAACATGCGAAATCTGCCGGCCACTTCCTCTTTGACACATTTTTCTTTTTGCGAGGGCCACCGATATCGATTATTATCGGTTTGCGTCGATCAGAGTCCGCCAGCCGCAACGCACTTTCAGCCTTATATTGTTTTCCATGAACCCAGCGAGCCGCTTAATCCGATAAATCGTCTCGCGCATCGATCCCGGCGCACGGGCCAAGTGCTCCTTCGGGAAAGCAGAGCGCAACTCGCCCTGCCGCGGCGAAAACGCGTCGTTGAGATTTGGACGATTATGGTCGAAACCCTCCGGACGCCGCGTGCTGCCAATAGCCAGGCGAGTGCGCACGCCAGGGGGAAAAACCCGAGGCGTCCCTTGTCATAAATATTCATGCTAAAATAAAGCGTCGCTCCTGCCATAAGCTGCTGGTTTCACTTTGCGCTCCATGCGTTTGTGCCAGCCATATCTAGACACCTCTAAATAATAACTGAACGACGTCAGGCCACAAAACGATAACGTCAGCAAATTCCTTCACGCATGAGAAAGCACAAAAAACATCAGACCTCTGTTCTTGGCTTGTTGTTGCTCGTAGTCTTTCTTGCACACCAGGCGGCGGTCGTTGAGCAAATAGAACTGATCTCCTGTATTCAACTGGTTGTTGCACATGAAACATCGGAAACACTTCATGTGATACACACTGTCTTGAGCCTGTCGTACAACTTCGGTTGGCGGGACCGCTCCTTTGCAAGCTGCACATTTTGTGCCGTGACGCCTGAAAAAACGAAATCACCCACGGTTTTCATCGGTTTATTTAATGAATTGCGGCAACGTCGGTGGAATTGTACAGTAGTATTTGCAACGATTTATGCTGGTGATCCACGGAGGTGGTTGCGGTTGTTTCAGAAGGTAACTGAGCTGGCAGGCCAAGGTAAACAAGATTGAAAAGTAATGAGTACCTGCGTATATGCTGGATGGGTAACGTGGCTTCAAAAAAATATAGGAAAGAATGCCAACCGATTTTACCGTGTCGGTAAAGGAAGAGAGAGACACGATTGTTTAAAGAAAATGAAACTTTTGGTAAAAAATAAACTTCATTCGGCGCAGGTACATCAGCGCAACTGGTTGGAGCAACCATAGAAACCTTTACAGCAAAGAGTTTTTGAGGTAAAGCGAATTCCTATAATGATCTCTACATCCTTTTCATTGGTTTTGAACACCACATTAGGCCAGCCTTTCCGAACCGGGTGTTCCAGGAGTCCTGGGGGTCTGAAACAAGATTTGCAGGGGTCCGAAACGCGATTTTCGAGGGTGACAGTTTGTATGTTCTTGTTGAATGTACTTTTTTCAAAATAACCAAATTTGTAAAAGCTTGCAAGTGCTATTACTCAAAAGAACATCATTCAGCCTAAATATTCCAGGTAACGTTACTAATTTAACAAATTAGACTGGTAAATGCATGCACTGCTATTTCTGTCTCACGCTGCGGTTGCCACGCTGAGGATGGCCGGTGATGCGATTGTGACGTTTAAATGTTTATGGCACAATTGTGGCGAGATTGTTGTTTGATGCTACAGAACTCGAACATTTCTGGCGTTCAACTATGCAAAGTTACCAGAAATTGAGTACAAAAGCCTTGTCTAGTCAAGTGGTCTTTGCAACAACACGTTTGTTGGAATCTGGATTTTAATTAAAAAAAGTTTTGGAACTGTTTGAATCCCTCGAATTTGCGCGCGGCTCTAAGTAATTGTGTACCAAGGTGTGAATGGATAATTCTAGAGAGGCAGCCACAAAAAATCATTAAGCTTGCTTCTAATGGGCAGTAAGATATGAACGTTAAACAATACGACTGAGTATTTTCTGTTGTTGTCAGTAGGCCTACGGGGGGTAAAATGATTGTAAGTTGTTTTTGTACCTAATATCTAAACATAATTTTGAAAACTTTGGGGGAGAAATTGCCAGGTTGCGCCCCCATGGTTACGGGTCTGGTTACCAGTAGTAATTAAAACAATGAAGATACTACAAAATTGGACCTTTTCGTGATTTCTACCGTTTTTTAAACGAGGGGGTGCGAATGCCATTTTGTTTTTGTGAACAGGATGCCAGCTTCAAAAAGTTGGCAACATGTGCATGAGACTGTTACGCTAAGTGATGATTCAAAGTCCTTTTCAGGTTGATTTCAGAATCAAAACTTGTGAACATTTTCTTTTTACCTCTAAAATGATTTTGTATTGTCCAAAGAGTTAAAAACGAAAGATTTTATGTTGTGTGTACTTGTAATAAGCTTAAAATCAAAACTATTCTCAAACATCCAACTCGCTGGACTACGGTTGCGCATTGTTCCATAGTCAGATCCACTTCAAAGATAGGCTCAACGCATAACCGCGTTTGAATTAAAAGGCGTTCTAACATGTTTGAATTACGCAAATTAACAACCATTGACAGTTCAACAGCAGGCCCCTTCTGAGAAAATTAGGTAAAACTGCTGTTTCGCTAATTTATCAACTAATTGACTGAATGCTATTGCCTGGTTCCCTTTGGGTCCAGTGTATTTTTCTAAATAGAACAATCCTGCCAACGGCTGGGTCCTTATAAAGTATTTCGTTATGTTCAGTTTCATAAACGTTTTATTTCCAAACAAGCCTAACAGTTTTGATATCGCCAAACGCATTTACAAATTCACACATGGAAGTTTTGTAAATATACTGTACTTGCTACAAAAATGCCAAAAAGACATTATCCTAATTTCAAGAATACTTTCAAGAAAATTCTGCAATACTATCATCCGGTCAACAAATAAAGTGGATTTATAAAAAGGATGAGCTCAAACTTTTTAACATGCATCCTGTTGATTGTGAAAGGCTTCAGAAAAAGTTAACGAAAAAGCGAAAAGTCAAACGCTTAAGCCAGAAAGCATGCAGAAACTAACTTGAAGAAGTCTTCTCTGCAGTACACGAATTTTCCTCTTGAGAAACACTTCTCGCTGAGCTGACATCCGCAATCGGCGCACTTGAGGCAGTCAGCATGCCAAGGCTTCTCCAAAACTTTCATTATGAAGCGATCGAAGATATGAAGATTGCATCCGGTACAATGCGGTAACTGAGCTGTAAGAAACGAGAACACCAACTACCAGTTTATGCTGGTTACATAAATTCATGATTTATGACGTCTCAACTCGTTATCGGGTAACTTTCGCTCAGAGTATGGCGCTTAAATGAAAGCGAACATTTTGCGATGTAAGTACACAGTTAATCACTGCGGGAGTTGCAAAGTGTTGTTGTAAACTGAATAGAAATTTTCATCTTTTTCACTACTCTAGAAACACTCTTTTTTTGGCAACGGTATAACTTTTCAAGCTTTCAAACATACTTCTGTGATGGTGAGGATATGACCTCAAACCACTTATGTGTTCGATGAAAGCTTCAATAGGTCTGTGCAGCATCAATATCTTTCTATCACTATCTTTCAAGTCAATATCCTTACAGCTATGCGGAGATGGTTAAAAGACAACCTAGACAATGCATTTTCCACGTAAAAGGGGTCTTATAATTCCACAGATTTTACTTACAAACCATCAATCGGTCCAACTCACTAAGCTCTGGAGCTAGAATTGCCTCAGGTAACTGTTGGCGATTGCAACTCAAGCCTTCAGCTTTTCGTTGCAGAATCGCTGACACTGCGTACACGTTTTCTGTGCGAGTGACGGCCTTTGGCGAATGAGAAAGCAGTTCGCCAGCAGGTCCTTTCGTGTTTTCGTCCATGACCTTAAGCACATGCCGGGGCATTTGAAGCGGCTGCGAATGAGCGGCGCAACTGCAGCTCGTCGAAGAGTCCATCAGCTTTTCCTCAACCCACCGTTGAACGAACAACAGCAACGACAGAATGAATCAAGTCTCTTTCTGGAGTGACTGGTTATAGACCGCGCGTACCTTTCTTTTCAGCAAAGTTTTGCACTTGTCCTGCCGCGCTTTAGATCTGACAGCTGATGCGTTCTTTGATCAACGGAAACAAATTAGCGCTGTTGAAAGGTTTTAGTGAGAGTGAACAAAATGTTGTGTGTTTTCTGACCGGATGTCTGTCTGGCATAGCATGTGCCCGGCTCCTTGCTGGACAGATTGTCGACAATAACCAGCCACAGTAGCAGAGGTGCGAAAGTCGCGTTTTGTGGACGGACGGCGGTTGTTCAAGAGCGGCGACTTTCGCAGCTGGACTGTTGCGCGTTCGCCGCCACGCGATTTCAATGCGTCGGCAAAAACCACCGCCGAATGCAAATATCCGATTCGATTCGACCCATGCTTCTAAGCAAACATCACGCAGGAGAGGGTCTAAAGTCGGCGCTGTGGCGTGTTGCTGGTGTGTTGCTGGCGGGAATGACGATATATGGAGCCTCCAAGTGATTCGACGCTTTCCAACGCGCTATACGTTGAGCAGAGAGTTAACAAAATTTTCGGGAAAAAAACATAATTTCTCAAAATTTTACCGATTTCAACCAGTCTACGTCGGGCTGTTGTGTTTATTTTCATGAATGGGTGTCCACCAGCAGAATCCACATCACTTGCGTTTGTCCTTTCAGTCACTGTGTTGTCCACAGTGTGACAACACCGGAAAAATCTTCGTGACTATTTTCAAGATAGTGCTTATATAAGTAGTAGAAAATGGAACGGACATTGTACAACATAAATGCGAGTAACGGAACTGTTTCCTTTTCTGTGTGAGAAAATGTTTGCATGATACAAAATGCCAAACACGATGAAAGCCGAGCGTTTTACGCCGGTTATTGTAATGAAACATCAGTTTGCCTAACCGTGAAACAAATTAAAACGCAACCTGCTTCTCGGCGAGTAAAGAACGCAGTTGCAAATGATACCTGCACAGAAACTGCTGTTGCATAAAACGTTTTTTCACAGTCTATTATAGGCTTTGCCACTCCATCAATTTTTTAGAAAAAACGAAGGAGTCTTTTGCTAAATGAGTTATTCTATACACAGTGTGTAACATATGAGCAATACTACATACTGTTTAATAAAACTAATGCAGCACTTTGTTGCAAAGGACAGAAATAGCAATAATTAGAGTTGCTTGCTTGGCAAGACGAGAGAGGAACGCACGGTTAAAAGCTTCCATAGAAAATGATTAAAAATTGACAAGGGCACCGACCTCCACCACTTTTCCCTTTTTCTTCATGAAACCACTGGTCAGTGTGGAGTATGCCGCCACCCTGCCAACTGCAATTCGCACGCCAAAGCAAACTACGAGATAAAGTCACCGGCAGCGGCCAAGCCATGAATTTTGAATGACGTTTTCTTTCCTAATGATAGAGGCTTGGGTGGAATAGTTTGCCCCGCGATCCCATCGCGGCTTTTACGTCTTGTTAGGACGGTGTGTGCTCAGTCAAAATAGAGCGATAGCCTATCGTTCAGCTAAACCTTGGTGTAAGTGATGTTCGCTTTCACTTTTTCCAAAAATGTGGATGCCTGTGTGGAGTGATTACACACTGTCAGAAACAAATGCAATTACAGCGAAAACGCAACACAATTGCCGAAATTCTAATCTGGTCTGGAAAAGCAATCGGCATGCTGAAAATCCACATTGTGCAGACCCTGACCCGTGCAGGTTTGTGGTGGTGGAAGTGTTGCAGATAGGCTCGAAATTTTGCTAATTTCCGTTCAAGATTCAAAAATCGCCTCTTTGGTTTACGTTGCCTTCTCAAGCAGTTCATATTTTGAGTATATTTTCGACAAAATTCAAAACCCTTGATAGAGAGTGGAAAAGACGCATTCTCCTGTTTCTTTTTGTAGAATAAACCATTTTGGCAGCAACTTTCCCTTTCAGCCTATATTCGCAAAATCCATCTTCAGTCTGTAGGACATACATAAAATAAAGGGTAGCCTTTTGCAGTTGAAGCTTGAAACAAATGCGTTTAGTCCTGTCTAGTTAACTTTTCTATATTTGTAGAAATGTGGACAATGCGCATCAAAGGGAGAAAAGGGGCAAAAATGGCCCCAGAAATTTGTTTTGCTTTAAATCGTCTCCCCACTTTGTTGGGCACTTGTAAAAGATTGGTTTCTTTCTATAAAGCAATTCATTTCTAAGGCTCCCCTTGTCAAGTCGTCTGGACATACCGGAGCAAAAACACGCTTTCATGATTAGTTGCTGCAGCAGGATTTTAACTCGAAATGAATTTACGACTGCAGTATATAGGAAGTCTATACACCGCTCAGAAAACAAGTTCACCCACTCAGGGAGTATTTCAAACTGGCCGTTTGTCCGTTTCTTTGCGCAAATGACAAGTACGCCGGACCATATGTTAATGTACTGCAGTCATTGCAATCGAACCTTGTTTAAACTAACTTTCGATGTTTGTAGCATCATGTGTGTTTCTACTGTTTTTTGTAAAGTCAATAGCTAACCTGTGAGGTTAGTAAATTGGCCTTGTACTTATACTTTAGGCTACGAACAGAACTACTCATAAGTCAAGCATTGAACCTCTAGAAAAATTTTTAATTAAAGTCTAACACAGCCCTTGGTTGATAAATATTTTGATCAAAAAACAAAAGGTCAATCACGCAGTCTGGCAAGGCATTAAAGACTCCAAGTAATACTCTTGTAAGTTTTAACTAATTAAACCTGATCGTTGTCTGCAATATATGCACAGTGACAGTATAATGCAACAAAACTGTTTTCTGCACTAGCACCATTGCAGTGCTAATATTTTGTGGTGCTAATCCTGGTTTCAATAAAATTTTGCCGATTTCGGCATTTCTTTTAGCGGATAAGCCAGCGGGTCATACCAGAAGATTCACAAAATTAAAAAAAAAAACTTTTACTTGTGGTCTGAAAGCTATTTATCAGCCATACGTATTGGAATGATATTAATTCTTAATTTATCGGATTTATCAAAATCATTTCTGTAGCTTGATGCAGCCCAGGCTTAGGATACATGTTCAATAGAGAAAACAAATTGGAATGTAGTCAGCAAGTGACTTTTGCTGGATTTTTGAGCGTTAAAAATTATTCACTGTTTATCTTTAAAGATCGTTGGTTAGCAGCTAAGTTAAGACCGGTGATAGTGTATGAAACGTTGAACTTGGCACTTATAAACAATATCTTCTTTGACATATGAGGCCAAATAATAATTTGTTGATGAAAAACCATTAATGTTGAAGTTGATCTTCATGATGTCAAAGGTTTACTTCAATTGTAGGATTAACTGTGCTGTCAGTGCTAACGCAATTTAGAGTAAAAGTTACTAGCGTTTTGATAGCTGGTGAGCGTTCTTGGTGGGAAGATCTCAGTTTTTGAGTTCAAATGCAATTTTCCAGACTTTTGGCGCAAAGATTAAACTTTGTGTTTCAATTTTATTGAGAAACTTTAGAGTTCAACTCGCAGAATTAACCTAGGGGCGAAGTACGTCGTAGGTCTTGCGGGTTTGCGACAGTAAAGACATTTCGTAGAAAGGGAATTGAAAAGCGGTTTAAAGCAACTCAAGAGTACCCTACGAAGGCACCAATCTCAGATTTAAGAATAAGTACTCTAAACTGCTTATCAAGACAGTGGCAAAAATGGTCAAAGTGTGCTTATGCGGCAAACTACACGAACTTCCTTTCAGCATAGAGTTCACAAACAAAGGGTAGATGCAAGTGTTACCATTACAAACGCAAAAGTTAAAATTTGCTCTTCGCTAAAATCTTTGTAGGCCATTGTTTAAAATTTCTGACCAGCCTTTTCGTTGAAAAGTGCCAGGAATAACCATCGCTCTTAAACGTTGTATGGAGCTAGGAAAGAACCAAGAGAAAGCACTGTTTTATCATTAAAGAGAAAAGGCAACAGCTCTCAAATCTCTGACCAGCAGCTTAAATTGACCAAAGGTGTAAGCCACTAATGCGAAAAAAACGTGCATTTGTTTTTCCACAGTCAGCTTCAGCAACCTTGTCAAAAGCGAACCGAGCTATGAGCTACGCATTTTATGTTCTTGCTTTAAACTCCATCTAAAGTGTCCATAACCCGATGTACTGTCAGATCCAGCTTAGGCGGGAAAGTATGGAACATAAGAGTCATAAATGCTTAGCACGTTCTAACAGTAGTCATCCCTAAAGATAACAAGTTTTTTGCAGCCAAGCGTGCAAGAGCTTGACAGCAAAAAACACAATTTTACGTTCATAGTTCTGTTTGAATAACAGCTGGTGGTGCCTACTCATGAGGCGAAATATACATACTCTGATGTGATCATATTGCCTGATTCTTGGCTGCGAAAGGATTCCTTTCGATAGATAGTTTTACGTTTAGATACGGAAAACCGTCTAATTTCAAACCTTGGGGCTGGTTGCTTTGTAACATACATCTTTCTGCTGTCCATATTATACGCAAATCAAAATGTTGGTGGCATGCAATGGTTTTCGTGCCATCAACATTTTCACGCAATGGTTTGCGTGACATCAACAACGTTGTCAGTGCACGGAAACAGAATTAACAATAAAGTTTTTCGTGGTCAATAGTTGGACTCTACAAGATAGTTCTGACCTGTTGGTTTCATTGTGCTTGCACGACCCGCCCCATGTGCATAGCATATTTTTGTTGTTGACGTTTTGTTCTTGAGGTAACTCATGATAATCTTACTTTACCGGTACCTATATTGCGCATTTCGTTGGTATGTTCTAGATTTATGCGTGCGTGCTGTCTACAATCATTCACTTAAGTCAGTGTGGTCCAACCAGTGTTTACTATAAAAGGTCCAACTGCCTTTGACCTGGGGGCATTTTTCAAAAACGTGACAGCTTGCGGGCCACGTCCAACAAAACCACGTCTGTTGTATGAAGCAACAGATTCACCAGATTTAAAACTAAAAAAGGGAAGATAAGTGAGAGCGCCATTGAAACTATTACACAACAAATAGCAATTTATTGCAAATCTCTATTAGTGAGATGCTTGTGGTCGAGACTTCTTTCACACTATCTTTTTTTGTTAATACCAGTGTTAGTGGCAGCACGTCGTAGACCATCTTCCACGCATGTGTTTCCAAACATCGAGTGCATTTTTAGTGCTAAGTCTTTCAGTTCGGGAAACTTATCTTTGCTTACTTGTTTCCAGAAGCTCTCTACAGTCTAGGGTGGCGTAACACCGTTAATATTGTACATTTGTATTAAAAGAAGTTATGCTTGTTATAGTTAAAATTACCTACTGCAACATACACACAACATTAAATCAATACTGAAAAGCTCGCGGGTCTCAAAATTTCGGTCCGCGGGCCACATGTGGTCCGCGGACCTGTAGTTGGACCGCACTGACTTAAGTCATTAGAGCATGGCAAAAAAAGTGGGAAGAACAGCAAATTATAAGGAAACACAAAAATCGACAGAACTGACTGCTTTTCAAACATGAAACAAGATCTACGGACTCTTAAATCAGGTTTATTAAAATTAGCTTAAAACTAAACGCATTGAATGCTAAGTGGAACCTTTGAGTAAAGGTAAAGATCTTCATTCTCGTTTCCAAATTCCTCTTCTTAGCGGATTGCATCGATACTGCCCAACCACCCTCACTTGCAAATGACGCGAACGCAATTGTTATCTGCACTGCTTTTCAATTATTTTGCTGTTGAGGTGTGCCCATGAAGCTGCGTTTCGCCTGAGTGGTTCTTTCAACTCGTCTTTCAAGCATACATGAGGATGGGCATGAGACAATCATGACAATCGGCATTGCATGGAACATATTTTTCAGCAAACGGTGATTTGCCAGCCATTGCTTGACGACTTCGAAAAAAATTTTTTTTAGGCCTCTGGGTGTTCGGCATAAACTATTATAAAACCTCTAGTTTTATGTGCTGGCATTTTTTGCATTGCCGCTTGCTACAAGCGAGCACCGAAAAGAGAAGTGCCGGCGACGCATGATTAGATCATGCAAAACCAGTCGCGATAGATTTGGAAAAATCGAAACGCCGCTCGGATCCATCCGCTACAACGTCAACACAAACCTAATTTGCCGACAATTTCTTCCCCACCAAACGAGGCAACGTGAATAAAAACCTGACTTACTGTCGAATTAGAGCAGTAAAACTCGATTATCTTATTTTACCACGCGGGACGAAAAGAAAGGAGGCGTGATTAGTTTCGGCGTATGCGGGCTTGTGCGCCAGTAGCACCTGTAACGTGGCTTGGTACACAAACGAACCGCTGTCCAACCTGACATTCAGTTTACATGCATTTGCAGGCTGTAGGGACTTCAGAATAGACAAGGTATCAATGCCGTGGTGTATGCTGAAGGCTGACTTTGTACAGCAACAGCTCTTGCAGAAAATGTATTGAACTGTTTTTTTTGTTTATCTGCAGTGGCAGTTAATTACGACGAGACTAAAGGTTTCGACCGCAGTATTTAATCTTACCTTTGAGCTGTTGATCTTGAGAAAGCAGGGAAATCAGCATGTCTTTTTGTGGTAACTCACTGTGCGCGAATGAGTTTCGTGATGGCAAGTTGTCAGAAACTGATTCATCAAGCAAAGTCGTTTTTCGCCCGATTCCGGAGTGATTGGACGGTTTGCTATTGTTGTCTGCGGCGTTTAGCACTTCCAAGTCTCGTTTGGATTCCTTCTCGTTCATGAAGTCACTGGACGAGAGAGAATCATTCCTTGACGTTTTACGTTCCAAGCCTTTCAGGCTTTTGTCTTGACATAGAACCGAAGGAAAATCAAGTTCCACAACGGACTCCGCGTCATCATAATCGTCAAGCACCATCCTATCGTCGTTGTCATCCACGTCCAGCACGCTGAAGTCGTCGTCATCGTCATCGTCGTCGTCACGATCTGAGTCGCCCAGAATTTCCAACTTGCTGTGATCTCTTGCACTGTTTTCACTGCCTAAACTGTCCTTGTGCGTGGGGTGTTCAGACCCAACTCTAGTTTCAGGTACTGATTTTTCCTCAATCTTCACATAACCCCGCTGCAGTTCCGATCCTTTATTGCGCCCTGCTGCGATCCACGAAGGCGCACTTGAGATGTAGAAGTGCTGCTGGCCGTACTGAAATTCGAAATCAGCTTTCGCAAAAGCATTGCTGGATCCTCTGTTCACCATCGACGATCCTTGGTTTTGCATCTCTGCACCAAACCGAAGCTTAACCTTCGATTCTAAACAGCAAAAGCAGTACTAACAAAACTAATGCTCCAACCTGAAACAGTTAAAGAGAGAATACAAGCAACCCTTTTTTTGCAAGTGACCGACGCGAGCATCATTTGCAACGGCAGAACTCAAACTACACCTATATTTGATCCAGGTCGTGGCTTGCAAATAGATTGCAAATCATTTGAGCAGATGCAACCATAACGTTGAGAAACTGCCGAAAAATTTGAAAACCGCGAAAGAAAACTGAAGCAACCAGAGCGCTGTTGCGATACGCTGCAGACGGCTTTCTGTTTTACAACAATCTTTTTTTGAATGGTGAAAACAGATTGGTCAAACATCAAAGTGGCTTTTATCAAAGAGGTATGAAAAAGTATGTGAAGGTGAAATCCTTAAGTACTACCCTTAGCACAAGCAGCAGTGTTTGGTGAAATGGTTGCGTTTCAGAAATCTGTGTGTAATCCTTCTGTCGATGACAGTTTCGTCGATATTATTGCGCAGTTATGGCTTCGAAGCAATTCGTTTGATAAACTATAAGCAATATAAAGCGATGCTCATGTTGCAGAAAAAAATGCAACTGACAATCTACGAGGAGCACTTGCTATTTCTTTGTTTTAACAACTAAACATCTGCCTCAGTACATTCACGCCCTTCGGTTTAACCAGCTCGTAGTTAACATCCAACTTTTTACGGCAACGGATGCCCGTCGTCCGTCACGCAAACGTTCCCCTGAGCAAAACAAAGCCTGCGCTGTGTACGCTGCGGGCAGCGGAGGTAGTCTGCGCGCTGCCGCAGGTCGTCGAGTCGTGGTCGCCGTTCAAAATGGCGTCGTGCTTTGTTCGCGAGCCAGCTGTGGCGTCACGTAACTTCTCTTACGAGCCGAGTCGCTTGCTTACGGTATGAGGCAAAAGTTTACAAGATGGCACACTTTGCAGTCTTTGAGCAGGGAAAAAAGAAAGAAAAACAGTAGATTGAATTTATTCACAGGTCTATGTTCCGCTTGTGAAATTGTAAAATTGCCCTGTACCAGATCGTTCAAAGCACAGACCGGACCGGCAAATGCAGTTTGGTCATAAGCGAGTTGCTACAGTGAGAATTGATGATGAAATTACCGATGCGGAGATGTCAGTTGAAACGGATCTTCTCGCAAAAGGTTAATCCTCTACACAAGTGGTAACACGACACATACATAAAACATAAACCACAAACGACTGCAAATGAAGCCATTTATTACCACTTTATAGCCACTGAGCGTATCAACGCTTCGTAAAATTTGGAGAAGGCGACACAAGAATAAAGCAATCAGCCAAACGTTTGACTACTGTCCACTGATACGTCGCTCAAATGTAGTTCGGTAACCTTTCACTCAGACCAGTCGACAACCCCAATCTCACGGGAATTTCCAGCTGGGTGGGTGGGGCCTTGAAAAAACGGATTAAAGCTAATCAAAATTTAAATGTCGTAACACTTGTTCTGTTCTTAACCTTGAATGTGGTCGAATACAACGGAGAGAGGCTTGAGGTTTCGTTTAGGGGTAGTCAACCTCCACCTCCAGCGGCAGGTCGACTCAATGCAGGACCAGGCCTTAAACTGGCACATTTCCAAAGTATCCAAGTTTTTGACAACCATTGCTTTTTGTTTGAACTATGCTTAGCATAGGTGATTATGGGAGTATCAGATGAATTCACCATAAATATAACAGAGCAGCATATCTGCGCAACCTTTTTGAAACAAATTTTTATATCAGACTTGCTCATTTTTTTGTCCTGGCATGGAACGGCTCTTGCCATTCCAAAATCAGGTGCAGCCAGCTTTACAGCTGTGCAATTAAACGAAAAATGCTTTAGAGCCCTTTTCTGTTTACGCGCTACGAAATTTGGGAAAGGCATCAAACCTTGTTTGTTACAAGTGTAGTATGCTCTACGCAGAAAGATATTAAATTTTGCAAGGCGGTACAGACAAAGCTTAGATGCTATCAAAAAAAAGTTTCTTACCTTGGGCTTTGCTTGTGTAAACACATCGATAACGGTTAACATCTCTGCTGTCAACCTCAACACACAGAGCTAGTTCTAACTTCTTATCCTGCACTATTACATTATTTATCGCTGGCTATGGCACCATTCGATTCAACAAATTTCTTTCGACAACTTTCAGTCAGAAGCCAGCGCGTCTATTACATTATTCATTTTAAGGTACGATATGTATCAATAGAGATTATTTCTCGAGAATTTTGTTCACGATTTGTCTGCATTATCGTTCTCACCTATCGCCTCAAGGGGAGTTAGCGCGGAGAGCTTCGAGAGTTCACATTGGAAAAGCCTGCTCGAAAAACTTTTGACTCTTCTCGAAAAATTTATGAGCTGGGGCCAAAGGGTCAACAACCGTTGTACCTGCTATTTTTGCGGTGGCTCTTCCGAAACGAAAGGTCGTTTTCCCGTCAGGTCGGCTTCTGTTTACATTGCTATATTGTAGCACTTGTGAGCAGTTTGTTTCGAATGCCAATACGACCGCAGAATTAGCCTTAAGCCCTTTTGGCAATTGTCATGTGTCGTGCTGCTCGTACCGGCAGTATAACATGTTTAAATAAGCACCAGAGAACCAGTCGTTATCGTTTACAGCCAGGGTGCGCAACCGCCGGTCTGCTGTCCGGTGATGGTCCACGGGCCATTTGTTACCAGTCCGCACAGAAAGAATAAATCATTGTCCAAAACAAAAACAATCACAAGTGTTTTGAAGTACAATATCACGAAGCAGACTGGACGTAAGAAATACACTGCGGGTGTCATTGTCTAGCATCATCCCAAGATGGGGCCATGTCTTGTAGAGAAACAAGCTTAAGGCTCCCACTGATTGAGAGCTATCGGGAGTTGCATTAAATTTTCTACAATTAAGGTTCGTCATGTCATCGTTGATGCATCAACCTGCCACACTTTGATGGCCTGTCCGTGGGAAAAATGCCTGCTTTAAACCGGTTCGCAGTGCGGAACAGGTCATCGAACATTGGACAGGGAACAATAAGACCTGGACGTCAGGTTTTGATTGGGACAGAGCAGGGCCACAACTAGCTGAAATTTTCGGGTGGGGGAGGAAATAAATGATTGCAACTCGTTGTTGTATGACTTGTACCTAATAACTACAAAAAGTCATTGACGCTCTTCAAAATAGTTTTGAAAGTTTCGGGGGGCAATTGTCCGGTTTGTCCTCCTGGTTGCGTGCCCGGGACCGAGGCTGCCCTTTTCGTGTTTTTGTCACCATCAAAAGCCATGAAGATTGAATCCTGTTCATGGAGACCGGAGTAATAGAAGGGCAGGGAATGGGTGAAAGTCTGAGGCCACCAGTTGTCATGAACAGAATGGCTGAACCGTACTAGCTAATTTTTAGTAACAATAAGCATTTCTACGTTCATACAAGCGGTTAGCCACCACTTTAACGCTGATGGCAAGTTGATGACCATTTAAAGGCGAGTGTTCAACGCAGAAGCGCAGTAGTATGGGGCCGATCGTTTTCATCAAATTGTTTTCTCAAAGCTTAGCTGAAAGTTGATAACTGCTTTCTATTGTTTTCGATGTGTAAAATTTTGCAGTAAATTCGATTGAAATTTACAGTGATATAAAATGAAATTCCCTTGTTGTTGTTAATGAAAACATGCCTCTTTCACTATTACTCTCTGAACAAATTAAGAGCGATCCCCTCGTTGGCTCTCCGCCTTTTCATGTCTTTCTCTTGCCTGATGTTTTACAGATGAATTGTCATCTGGATTTTAAGGAGGTCTGCAAAATATATCCCCAATCATAGTTTTGGTGCATAAACCAACATGAATCATTCGTACACTCCACCTGGTCCTTGAACGACCTCTTTGCCGCTTTCCCACCAGCAGCTTTTTCCTCGCCAATCTTTCGTGGGACATTCTAGGACACAGGGCCGAACCAACGTAGCTATAGGATCTCTCTAATCGGTGGAGAAATGGCTCAACATTGAGGGCAATAGGCGTCGCCAGAGTGGGCAAAAGGGCCATGCCCCCCAAATTTTTAGAAAATATAGTCATCTTGTGCTTTTAGAGGCGTTTTTCTAAACAAAATAGTGTTATTCGCCTAAAATCAAACATTTTGCCGCCCCCCAATTTTTGGGCTGGCTACGCCACTGTTGAGGGCGTTACGAATTTCATAATTGCGCGCTTTGTCGCGAAGTGTCATCCCCAAACCATGATTTACACCGGTAACACATTGCTTCAAGAAGAAAGGAAGTCTTTTCGTTTCGCCCTCCATGTCAAAGTTATTGTATCAAGGGTAAAGTATTCCATCAGCAAGAGGTGAGGTCAGTGCGAGGAGATGTAGGTTTTTATTAGCTGCCACTGTGTGTGGTTAGATCAAAAGAAAATGCACAATGTTTAAAATATAAAAATGAAAACATAAATAAACTACTGTGGATCTTTTAAGAACGGTAGCATATGTCTCGACGCGGAAAAAGTTTCGAGAATTTTCGAGAAAAAAAGATTTTTGTCAGCATACGTTAGCACGTGTGAATCCCATTCACTTTTCTAGGAAAGCTTACCTCTGCTTGAGAGACATTTTGAAAAGCGAAGGAAAGATCTTAACTGAAGAAAAGCGTGCGTTTACATTTCTGAAGCTCTTAACTTTAGAGCAGTACTGACAACGTCGAAAGCGCAGGAAATCTTGCAAAACTCATGGTTACAGCCTGGCTGTCAGCTCTGTGGCTTCGGCGTCTTTTTTTATGGTTTGCAGCAAGCGGTTGAAGTGTGCTGTATCACGCTTGACTGCGCTTGGCAAGGAGACAACGCTGTCGCTTTAAATATTGCTACAGTAAAAACCTTAACGACATTGTCCATACAAGCGCTAAAAAGACATTAATAATGCAAGGCAGGTTGAAAAGAACGCATGACGGTGATATAACGCTTTATTAGTCCCTAACGTTGCACAGCACAATTTGCTTTATATTTTCACGAGAGCAGAACGCAAGCTAGGCATATCACGAAATACTTTAATTCCTGCATTGAGCTAGTGAAAATTTTGCTCCAATCCGCAAATAAATTATTTAAATTGAAAACACCGGCCACGGTGTAATTAATCTACCACTGCCACGCTGAGCTCAGATAAGGTATCTGCAAAGCGTTTTCCATGTTGTGCCGATGTCTCGCATGTTATTACTGTCCTGCGACCTCTACGTTTGACACTACGAAGCGCATACGACATTTAATATCAAAAGCTAGATGTTGTGGTTCTTCTATTTTCGTTGACTTGACCCTTTCCTGAAGGATTAAGCTTTTGATCATAGAGCAACTGACAAAATGTTGTGTTTTGAAATTGAATAGCGCAGTTGCGAGGACTAACGGGGCTGTTTATTGGCCGGAAAACCTACGTTATCTGTTGAATTCAGATGGAACATTATGTTTAGGTTGTATTCGACAGCAAAATGGCACGAATCGTTTGAACATAACTGCGAAACCTGATTCGTTATACTGCATCATTTATCACACTGCGCACTTGAGCGAATTTACTCCTTGCAAGGGAATAACACGCATATCTAACACTGTTGATGCATTTAGCATATTCGCAGCTGGGATTCCACAACTGAGCCATTTGAAAGGCGGATTGCTTTGTTGCAGTCGCAAATGCTTTCATCACTTTTCGTGATAGCGATGGTAAAGAAATGCTTTGCTGCTTACAAATCTTGCCTTCAGTTTTTAATTTATCTAAAAAAATACATTATAGCCTTAGCTGCGTCTTCTTAAATTACCTTATCGTGATAGTAATTAGCGCAGAAACAAGCAGGACAGGGAATACACGAGGAGAAGCAAACAGGAACCGTTAGAGTCCGTTCGACGTCTGAAAACACTCAGCAAGTGGCCGCCGTGCAGAAAGGCTAACACATTGCACAGCATTCACCTCGATAAACCTGAAGTCAGAAAAATTGTACTTTCTCCAGCGCAGTAGCAAGCAAGCAACAGAACACTATTTTTAATATGCCTGCTTCAGCTTGATCGCCACTGTCAGACAGGTAGATCACGGGCAATTAGCCGTGTTACTGAAAGCAGATCGCAGCTTTTACCAATGTCACAGGACACCGCAAATCGGCAACCCGTTTACCTATGACTTAGTCTCAAGTTTCTTACGGCTTGCCACTGGCGATCACGCCGAATTGCGCTTAAGCCCCTTTGCGTTTTCAGGGATTCGTCGTCGACCAGCTCGTTCAAAAAGGCACGTCTTGCTTTGTTTGTTGAATTATTTAGAGTGTGTTGGGTCAGTCAGTTTTGCTGAAACTATCCAGATATGTATAGCAGGAGACAGACCTGTGCATATTAAAATGAGTTTTTCAGAATGGCACCTTCCAATGAACCATGGATTTCGTGACTAATTTGGTTTGTCAAAACCGATTTAAATTTTTTATTTTAGGATTCAAACAAAATTTAAGTAGGAGTCAATGTTGACTTATATTAAATTCGCAATGTTAATTTTTGTATTGAAATCAAAGCAGCAATATCTTTCAACCGCGTGATGCTTTGAAAGAAAACTGCAGAAATTTTTACCAAAGGGCCTATGCTGTATTTCACCTGTAGCAGTGTTGAACAACTTTGTACAAGGTTGTTTAGCTTTGCCCGTTGCATTCACCTAATTGCTTTACGTTGCCCGAAAAGACTTGTTTGAATTGTGACTGAAAGCAGTCCGTCACTTTTTATCCCACAGGATGAGACATATATCGTGAGCTTTTGAATCCTAAGGATACAAATTGAACACCAATAAGTTCAGTCTGCGAATTCCTTTATACCTTGCAGAACATTCACAAAAATATAAAACGAGCAATTCGTTTAGTTTGGCAAAAAAATTAACAACACGAACGTGACCATTTCTTGTTGCCACATGGCTGGTGCCGAAAACAAACTCTTGTCATTTTGCATGTTGACTGCCTGCGAAAAAAAACTTGAAAGTCTTGCTTCGCAAGAGCCACTCATCGCGTTTCCACGAATTAAACTGACAACAGCTTTAAGTGCATTTTACCTCTCGTCATAACATACACCCGGAACTAACGGGTATCGACATATACATTTTCATGTACTTACGCCCTGTACTGATGTTCTACTCATGGGCAGTGAATATCGAATGTCTCGCAGGGCATATGTTTAGGCCCTAAAATCCCTGGAAAATTGGCTTATGGTTCCATCGTCTGTTATATCAACTCAGCCATGATGAGTATGCATTGAATGGCATGACTTCTTTGATCAGCCTCCTTTTGAACTCTATACCAACCATGCTTGGTTTGAAACACCGTTGTTTTATCTTTTTCTGTCATTTGTGTTTCTCTGGTTCCATCCATACTTGATAGTGTTATCTTTTTTTACCTAGATCAAGTGAGATAGGGGCAGAAGTGTCTGCGTACCCGCGCCAGGGAGTCGTTTAGGACCCCGCGAGGAAAACTGCAGTAAAGTATTTACTGTAAGTTGTAAGGTCTTTTTAAGTGCCGTGAACAACATAAAAAGAAGTAATACCTTGACCCAGTCCTGCTTTCAACTCTTTCAAGCATGATTTTTGTGCGCTCGTTGCAAAAAGGTGCAAGTCTTGCGGTCATTAGCTCATTTCCAGTAAAGATTAAAATTGTGACGTTTACTTTTGAGTTGTTGACAATTCCTGCTTTTCATGAAAAAACACTGATATACTGGTAAAATGTACTGAAAATCTAGAGACGATTTTGGGGTATTCGGCTGATTGGCTCGCAATTTTCGCAGTCATGCCAGTGAGTTTATTTGAGGTATACATTATTACAAATACAACACGTAGCGACGATTTTATGCTTTTTGGCATAAAGCACAGCTTTAGGCTACTTGTAACGTACACAGTGCGGTTATTCCGATTTTTTCACTTATTTGTGATCATATCTCAAAGTTTACCCATCTTAACAATAGACCATAATTGCCTTCAAAGGTTTTAAAAATGTATTATTGCATCTGCAACAGGAATATATTCCTGTGCACAGAGCATAAACTTTGTATTCCTGTTAAATTGCTATACATCTTTGCAAAACTTTTTGCAATACCGACCCTTTCGATATTCCTAAGATGGTAACAGGTCCGTCGGTGTAACGCAAAGCAACGTAATGTTCTTCCAAAGGTTCTTGTCATCAATGCGTGAATGCAGATCGGAAGTATAAGAGTGCAGATAAGCAACAACGCAATGCCTGCGGTTTTGGTCGAGTTAACCAAAACCACCGCTGGTACAATTAGGCTCGGAATCATTTCACGTTTTCAAAAACAAACTTGCTTAAATATAGACCTGAAACGAAATGTGTTTGTCTCACCAGAGTATCAGAGTTCTGATGAAAACAAGCTTTAACTACTTTTATCATATGTTCGTTTAAAGATCTGTTTTTACAACAACCTTTTTAACTTCGAAATAGCATGTTTTTTAGAAGTGTTGTTTTTTACACACTTGAAAATAGTCTGATACAAGCGAGAAACACAGCATTAAAATGATTCTACAAAGATAAGACATTTCAAAAAAGATTTTCAGTAACATTTTTTGAATGTAATTTTTGAAAAAGTTTTCAAGGGCAATTTTTCGTAAAAAACTTAAAAAGGCAGCGGGAAATTAAGAGCTCGTTGGGGAAAAAAATACAGAAAAGTGCAACAATGATCTTCTTAGTATTTTTTGCTTTCTTTTTCAATTTTCTGAAGTGATCAGGTCAAATGAGTATTATTTCTACTTTTTACTTGGAACTGCTTTTAAGGAAAAAATTGAGTTATGCTGTTCCAGAAAGTAAAATCCAAAACTCTTTACCTTGATAAATTGTTGAATTAACTCTAAGAGCCTGAAGATGAATAAATGTCAGTGACTTCACCATCGGCGTCAAAAGTTTAAACTTGCTGCAAAGAGGTCGAGCGCGTCGTCTGAACCCCACCAATTTCGTCTCACAGTGGCCCTGCTCTCAGCCACCTACTTTGAAAGATTCCCACTGAAATTTACACTACGTACAACCGGTATAGGCGTGTAGACGTGACTTTTAAGGACAATTACTCGTTTTGCCAATTCCTGGCATTTAATAAACTTTACTACAACAACATATGTGGCACTTACCATCAAACATTCGCTCGGGGATTCCCCGCTCTTTAAATTGAGAAAAACGCTTTTTCAAAAAATCTTACCTCACTGCTGTTACCGTTCAACAGTTTCAATGAGATAAAAATTTTCCAGCATGGAGCAAGTAAAGAAAACTGCAAAAAATGCCAACTTTCATTTATCTACGTCATGTTCGTTTAACAACTGGTAGTCAGAAGCATAAAAGCTATGAACTTTGTTGCATAAACTATTTTAAGTTTTCGGAGAAGGAAAATGCTGCCTTATTGGAGATGAGCACCAATGCTGTAGTTTTTCCACCTTCGCAACTTGCTTGTTTTATTGTTTCTGTTTCTTGCTTCAACCTCAATACCTCAAAACTCATCCCACACCTAACCGTAACTTTTATTACACCTGACATTGGTAAAGACGATCTTCCTCAGGCCTTTTCTACTTTACCTGAAGTTTTTCGAAACTGTCCTGTCAGAAGGTTTCTACATTTTTAAATGCAACAGAATGCTGCATCTCTGCAATGGTTTCATGCAATTTGCTGAAATGTTGCACGCGCAAGTCAAATAAAAAGACAATCAGCAAAACTTGCCAAACACATCTCAACCTTGCTACAACTGGCAGCGAAGAGTAAATATGCGAACCGGTATTTTGTTTGCTCCTGCATATGTTCGGCTCGGCATGATCCGCCATTCCCATGCACGGCGCGACAACCGTCATGGGACAAAAAAAGCTGCGTCTCAACGCGTCGTGTTGTTGTCGGGGGAAGATTAAAATCTTTGAGCGGTTAGTGACCGCTTGACAAGAACGTCGACCGGCAAGTGGCGGAGCGGCGCATCTGCCATCTGCTGCTCTCGATGGTTATTGTCGCAACGCTTGCTTCTGCTGCAGAGAAGTTCTCGCTCACGTCCAAGTTACTCGAAAGGAGGGTCACGCCGGTGCTCTCTTTCACATTTTGGATGCTTAACTGCGCAGCTCTCACCACAGCCGCTGGGCAGGCTTCGGCGTTCAACTCCTCTGCGAAATGCACGTTTGCTGGCATGCAGTCTACGTATTTGCAACTAGCACCTGTATGTATTTAAAAACCGACCACTGTTCTTACCTGCTGTACCTAAGTTTCTAGGGGTTCCATGCACCTTGTCAGTCGCCTTCAGCAAACCTTAAAGTGGAGTGTCGAAGTTGCGCGAAATGACTTCAAATACATTACGGGCAGTGTGGGGCAATTTTTTTTGCTTTCGCGAAATATAATACACCATTAGCCACTGCACGCCAGACGATCCATCTCAGAGCGCGGTTCGGATCCCACCTTATCTGGCGCAGCTAACAGTTAGATTCTGTTACGCTTTATCCTCTAGGCACGCGACCCTGTGCGATTAAATGGATAGCTGCTCACCCCTAACGAGGCGTCCGGAAACCGTGGGGGGTTTCTTGATACCTGGTCTCGTCGTCTTCGTTTGCCTCGCTCTGGCGCTCGAAAACATGTTGCAATTTTGCAAGTTATGCGTAAAATGCCTTCCACTGGCAAGCTAGCTGAGATTTTTAACGACTCGACTCGGGCGCGTGTTTGCTCGCCAAATTGCTGCGGTGCGTAATAGAGCCAGGACACTTGCCACTCGCATTCACCTGTGAAAGGTTGCGGCGCGTGGTCTAACGCCGTTCCCTAATGCGAATCAGCTCGGTAGGTGTTCACGTTGTAACTGAACGGGGCTCGCTCGCGCTGGTGGCCGGCGACGGGCAACCGTCCACTCGAACTTTTTGAAACCAGAAAGCGAACACGAAGTCGAAGTGTTCGAAAGTCGACGGGGGCTCAAGATCGACATTTATCGTCACGCTTTTGACTGCGCTGACGGACGGTAGGCGAATCGACACGGCTTCTGGCAGGTTGTTGGACCGGGCCAGGGGATAAGCTGTCTTTCGCGTTTGAGTGCAACTTGCACATACGGTCCAGAGACCTGTTAACCTGTAACAGAGCTTATCCCAGGCGTGGTGAGCCAGCATTGAGTGTTAACCATATCACTTTGCCCAGCGTTATCTCCTGCGGTTTTGGGTTGCGACCTTTTGCTAAAGTTCGTGCTCTCTGAATCTAAGTCTAGACTTAATGCAGCTGTAAAATTAGCCCGCGTTTGGTGCTCACTGGCTGTTTGAACTCGAGAAAAGCAGTNGATTTTAGAACAGGGGTGCAACTGNTACCACTGTTCATTTAAAATTGTCAGTGGGCGTTTTGCTGGCAAAGAACCGACAACCCAGCCGCGTAGAAAATGTGGGAAATCAAGGACTGTAGTTGCCTGGGCAACAACGTTTCGTCGTGATGCTTCATCGTGAAATGTAATCGCAAAGTTCTTGAAAGTCTCTGGAAACTTGTTTTTCTTTGAGAGGCCGCTTGTTTTCTTCGGGCTATGAACGAAGCGAAAAATCTCAACGACACGCAATCAAATGTTTCACCAGCGAGCCACAGAAACTTCAGGAACACTCCGTATCACCGGATCGCGCCCTTCAAAACATGACGTCGATCGAATCGCAGGAAGACAGGCGCTTCTATCGAACGTCACCCGAATATTTTTCCCTGGAGGCGTCAGGAAATTTATGCCCGGCCGCTTGTTGCGTTTTCGCGTCCACCATCGATCGACAGCTTCCCAGTGACCCCTTCATCGAACAGGTCACGTGATTCTAATCCCCGCCCTCCGCAACGTGTGTCGGAGCGCGGCATTGGAACGAAAAATCAATGCAGTGTCGGCCTGCAGACCAACTTCGGCGCACAAAGCGATGCACTCGAGCGCCCGGGACAGCCGGCGCCATGGTCACTTGCGGATTCGGCGTATGTCAGCGGGCAAGTCAAAGCGGACGCGCGCCTTCCGAGTGACCTTTCGCAAGAAATCACTTAAAGACGAGCTGGCATGCGCCATTTTGGAAATTCACTCGAGGAGAAGGTTGATTTCCCGAAGACAAGTCCTCCTCCTGCCGACAGCTAAAAGAAAAACGCATTACAGTCAGACAAAAGCATAACTTGTAACAGTTCCTTAATTTGTGTAATGTATTTGCCTTCATTTCTTAATTAAATTTGTTATAGCCTCAATAACGCTCGTCATTATTTGTAGGTGATACTATTCTTCTTTACTCAATCTAAATCTATCCTAGAGCATGTGAACACGAATGCTAGTTACAAAATACAACGAAATAGAAGGAAAAATATCTTGCTGAACAACGCAGTCCTTGCAAGCTTTCGAAGCTACCAAACAGTTTTCAAAGAGTAAATATTTTCGACTACCGCAGTAGAAAGCTAAGGTATTGAAGCTTTTTCATGTCATGACGACTGCATGGTGGCAAAAAGCGATTTCAGAAATTACCTGGAAAGGATCGCGTTGAAAATAAATAATTGCCGTTGGTGCAGATTTTCACCAGCAAGGTTGTGGGTAACTTTCTCAGGGCGCGTTATGCAATATATTTTGATGGAAACGGTTATAAGAAATTCTCGCCCATCGTGCTGTTTCCTACACAAAGCCGATTTCTTATTTCATAATTTTCGCAATACCACACAACGACGTACCTGTTTTGACTGCAACAGATCATGAAAATTTAAAACGATGGAACGGCGAGAAGAGGAGATGCTAAATATGGTTGATGTTCCACAAAATCCACTTTAGATATAACTCCAACAATATGCAAAGAACGCAGGCTTTAATATGGGTATTTGTCAAATAGATCAATATTTGACAAGCGATTGGTCAACTTGTGAACCCTAAAACAACTTCTTCGTAGACTGGCGGGACGTCTCCTCTGTTGAACTCTATCCATGCACTAAACTAATTACAAAAACCAATAGTGCCTTGAACGCTGATAGGAACTTTGTTTGCATTCATCAAAATCTATCAACATCTGCTTCAGGCACGCAACCAGGGCGGGAGGGCAACCAGGCAATTGCCCCCAGAAATTTCTTTGAAAACATCTTCAAAGCGCCAAAGACGTTTTTAGTTGTTAGGTAAAACAAAAAGTTGCAATAATTTTGCCCCCCAGAAGATATCAGCTGGTTGCGGTCCTGATATGCATACTTCTTGCAGTTCTTGCAAAAGCATATGCAGAAGGATTTTTGTATATCCGTGAAAGTGTCAGTTCGAGTTTGAGGGGATTTTTTTGCCAAGCACTAATCACAAAATACCTTGTTCATGATTCCTTATGCTTGGTTTAGTGCAATTAAATTTCATTAAATTAAAAAATTTAATTTCTGTCAAAAAATTCCATCGGCCTGCGTTGATGTTGAAAGCACATTTAAAAAACAACAACTTAAAAAAAAAACGTATCAAAAGTCAAAAATTTTCAAATAGACAAGTTGTTACGGAAGCCTTCGATAAACAGAAGTTGAGTGAGATCAGAAGAAACTGTTTGCAAAGCTTGTACTTGTCGTGGATCAACACAGGCAGCGCCAAATGTGGTTTTATTCGTCTTTCAAGATACTGATACTGCGACGAACTTGTGCTTTCTGAAGCTTGCCATCCACACATGGTTAACGCAAGGTCGACTGCAGTAACATCGTAATGAATGGGATGTTTTCTTAATGACGGGGTCTTGAACCAACCATGGAAACAGAAATGAGAATTTTGATGGATATTTGCAGCGAAGTGATCAGGGTTAGATTTTTAAGAGGTGCCTCATCATGGATGTGTGTATGTAGGCATTGGACTAATATCAATTTACAAAGAACCGTGACATGAAATGAACTGCTACAATTCGGTTTTCCGTTCTATGAATCAATGCCTCAAGCTTAACGTACCGACCAGCAAACACAACTTCCCGTTGTGACGAATGGAACGTTTAGACACCTTTCGAAAATTCGTTCCTTGTCAGCTTTGGTTGGTGTAGGAGGCGGGGTTGCAGGGGGTGAAACCATACCCCCAAAAATTTTGAGTTGGTGAAAATCCGGGCAAAATTTCATAAAATCCGGGCAAAATCCTCTGAAATTCAGGCAAAATCTCTGAGAATCTTCTAAAACTCCCTGAAAATCTGAGCAAAAATGCCCCAACATGCTTTGATTTGAAAATAATGGAGCCAGAATTGACTAGAAATGGCGTCCGAATTGACATGAAGAGCTTTTTTTTTCTTTTTCTTTTGAAGGTCATTTTTTTGAATTATTTTTCAGGCAAGTTTGGAGGAATCCAGGCAAAATGGTGTTTGAAGTGCTTTGATTTGAAAAAATGCACCCAGCATGAAATGACATGCAGTCCTTTTGTTTTTTTTTGGAGCTCATTTTCTTTGGAGTTTTTTTCGGGCAAGTTCGGGGAAATTTGGACAAAAATCCTCCGCACCCCCCAAAATTTGCCTGCTCCTACACCTATGCTTGTCACCGACACAACTCATTAATTTTGTGCTGAGGTGCAAATTGCGAAGAGAATCGTTTGCTTTCAAAGCTGCTCCATCAACTGATCGAGTGACAACGATGCACAAGTTGCATTGATTTTAGATGGGAGTTTAAAGATGACTTAACAAAACAAGACTTCAAATAAGTAAACAAAGTACGTGGTGTATTTGTGGACTAACCAGCGTTTTATTTCCAGAAAAATTCGTAACGAAATGAATTACAGCTGAGCAATGAACACTGCAAAGGAATACTTTATGAAAAGCATGATGCGTGTGTGCATGCCCGACGCAGGAGAAAAAGTCTTGAAGTAGACTCCTATTCACTGCATCAGTTTTAAAACTTGGTAGCATGTTTGTGGATTCTTCATGAAAGTATCCGGTTGTATTTTATCGCAAACGTGATCATAATCTCCTGTTTCGCATCAGCATCAAGTTTCTTTGTCATTTTATTGCACTTTAATTTCATTGTAAATGTTAATATATATTGAAAGTTGTTACAGGATACGTCTCAACACGAGCGTGAAATACAAAGGCTGCAATTATCTTTTCTGTCACGGCTTATTTATTTTCAACAAAATGTTTGATTTCTTTAAGAAAAAACGTAAACACACAGAGTTTCTTTTCAGCAACTGCGAGGCTTTCAAAGTCCTTGATCTGCGTAGCTGCCCAAGCTGCTGCTGTTCGTTCACCCGGCAATGCTCGATGTACTCCTCACACCTCAAAACACGGCGTGTTCTGAGTCAACGCCGCTGGGTACGGCTGAGGGGTCAAGCAAAGGATGTCAGAAATGGATTTGATTATCTCAAAAAGTTTTGCCTTTTTGGATGATTTGACCCAAGTCATTTTTTGACAAATCCCTTTCGAAATGGTTTGCCTGGAATCAGTGAAGCGCGCGACTCGTCGAGTCAGTTTTGAAATGGAAAACCTCCGCATAATTTCAAATGCATGCTTTTTGCAGTTAACTCACAAGCGGGTAAATTACTTTGTTATAGCAAAATATAGACCACTTTTTTGATGCCCTCATGCATTTTTGGATTGTTGTTTTGTAAAACTCCAACTTTTAAAGGATATGTTCTGCGTGTAACAGCACGCTAAGAATTTTGCGAGGCAACCAAAAATTGATTCAGGACTTACGCATTTTAAGCTCATTTGGCTTTTTTCAGCAAATTCTGTAGTGTGGCTTCACCTTTAAAAAAGATCATGCCGATGCTCACACGCACAAGCAAGTGCTTGAGGCGTAAACAGGAACGAATGATTTAGTAAATTTTTGCAAAATGAAACTACACATCGTATTTGATCAAGTGCCTTCTTGCGACAAGTAGATTTTATTGAACGAATTCAGGTACAATGTTAACTGTGCAAATCTGGAAGTCAAATTGTTTTGGAAGTCGAGTTGTTTGCTTTTGCTTCCGTGTAACTTCACAATTATTCGTGTGGAGTAAGACGTAATTTTAAATAAAGCAACAAAATAGGATGCTCTAAACAAATGTGCTCAGTGTGCAACCGTTAGTGGATGTTTTAAATTTAAGTTTGTTGTAAAAACTGATCTGAGAATTGAACACTTTTTGCCCAGACGTTCACTTTTACTTTGGAGAAACAAAAAGGTCATTCAAAACACGTAAAAAAGAGCACATTACCTATATAAAACACTTTCATCTAGAAAAAAGTGCCCTTGCTAAAAACACTTTAGAATTGGATCACCGAATGAACTGGTCAAAAACTCAGATCGTTGCTTTTAAGAACAATTTTAGAAAAAGACGTTTTATTGAATCATTTTTTATTAATTCCACTCCCAACATCATTAACGAAAAAAGTTCAGACCTTTTCCCAAAAATCTACAAAGCGACGTTTGGCTGTGACTGACTTGATATGAGATTGTGTTTCGATTCGTTGTTTAGACTCAACGTACACTTTGTTTTTATTGCTGTTATTTTATTCTCCTTTTTACAATTTATTTCTACTTTACTGTTATTTTATTCTGCTTTATCTGTTCTCCCTTATCCACTGTTCCTCTTCAGCGTAATTATCAGTGTTATCACCACGTCATCCAACCACGCGCGTTTAGTGGATTTCAGTGCTTCCTTGCTCGAGTCGCCATTTGCCCTGATGAAAGCCTGCTGTTGTTTGGCTGAAACGTTGGCGTCGTTTTTACATTTTACAACAGTTGAGTGAAGACATTTATCATTCACTTTTAGTGCTTTATGGTGCATATATTTTGCCCGTCCTTGATTATGGAGATGTTCTTTAAGATAACTGTTCTATTGCAGACACCAACCTTCGTGAAAGCGTTCAAACTTCTGCTGCAAAACTTGTCCTTGGTTGCCTCCGCACAACATCAGATGTAAATATTTTGAATGACGTAAGTTTCAGGCATACACCTCCGTCTTCAGTTTCACGTATCGAGTTTCGTAACACACTTTTTGGACCATGCCCTTCTTTCCTCTACGACCTTGCGCCCAAATTCTCCAAAAACATTTTCAACTATTCACCGCGTTTTCCTCTCAATGTGCAGCTACCCTCATGCAAATCCCAGTCTCGATATAAATCATTTTAAAAGCGTTAAAATTTGGATTTCCATTCCCAGTGCGTTTTTTTGCTTGAAATTCTCGCCAATTCTGCTTTAAAATATCTAACTTATTCCTTCAACACGATAAGAAACGTTTGGCATCGACACTTTTGATAGACTTACATAACTGCAATCATGTGGATACTTCGCTTGGGCCACAATGACTTGAATATCGATGACCACTGCAATGGAATGTGCTAATGTGTTTCAGTTAAGACCGATCAACATATATTCCTTGAAAGCCCTTCTATACCTACACCTCACGCCATCTCCTATTGTCGAGGATTAAAAGATCTTTGTTGATGAAAGTGTCATTTCGTGTTCGGCACTTACCTCTACATTACAAAGAGCTGATTAAAAAAGTTATATTCGGACATCCGGATTTACCGAGAGCAGTGGTTCTCAACCTTTCATGGCATAGGCGTAGCCAGAGGGGGCCAAAGGGGCCATGCCCCCCCCAAATGTTTAGAAAATATAGTCATTTTGTGCTTTGAGAGGCGTTTTTCCAAACGAAATGGTGTTATTTGCCTAAATTCAATCATTTTGTCCCCCCAATTTTTTTTCCCCCCTCCAAATTTCTGGGCTGGTTACGCCACTGTTTCATGGTTTGTGGTGCCCTTCCAAAGACTCTCAACACTTGTGACCCCTGCTCATCAACAGGGTTTTGCAATATCACGGCAGAGCTATTTAGCAAAGGCCTCTGCTGGTGGCCCCCGGAAAACCGCTCCGTAGCCCCCAATTGGGGCCAAGGGCCCCGGTTGAGAAACCCTGACCTAGAGATCCAGCTGTGCTTCTGTTTAAGAAGACTTCTTTTTCTCTCTAATTACCTGCTATTCTGGATTATCTTTTCTATCATGTTTGAAAGCAGTCAATAATCATTTCAGGCTATATAGCATGTTATGCACCGCTGATATTTTCTAATAAACAAACAATGAAACAAAACTGATATGATTACCCAAACAACATATAAGTTTGTAGCCCACGAAGAGCGTCAGCAACACTTGCTGACTTCTGAAGCTTCAATGCACATACTTCTGCAGTTCAGGTTGATGCTATTGTGTTCGTTTTAACGATAAGATCTAGCAAAGTTTTTGGAATGTTAAGGGATATTTTTGTTGTTTTTAGATGCGTTTATCACACACTATACAAATCTATAAAAAATGTTCACAATCGTGCGAAGAACATTTCACAATTTTTTGGCGCAACGATTATACATTGGTCTGCAAAACAAAGCTTCATGCAACAACAGTACGTATGTACAAGCTAATGAACAATGAACAAAGTTGACTGGGCTTGCCAAGAACTGCAAGTCTTGGCTACTCCCTCAATGCGTCCTGAAAGAACTGTAGCTCTTAGTTATTCTCTTCAACTAGCTTAAAATTAATGAATTTGTATTTGGCAGTCAAGTGCAATCGTTCAGAAAAATTTGGAAGGAATGAAAAAATGAGTTTTGTTAGTGAATACTAAAGACGACTTCTACATTAATAGAGGCTGAAAGCTTGGTTGCAAAAGTTCATGGCAAAACTTTTGATCATTTCGCATATACCGTACGTGAAAACAAACATAAAATCCTCAGTTGTGGTTAAATTTAGTTTTTCTTCTTCCTTTGAGCCAGTTGTTCCGACCACTGCTTGTCCGCACTAGATGTCGGGGCAGGTATTGAGCAGCCATTCGATTGTCTCATCGTCCAGAACAGTCAGGTCGTGCAGTCACGGCCGGCCTTAAGCCGATGCAGCTGCATTGGGCCCCACGCCTCTGGGAGCCCCACGACATGGTGTTTGGGTAGATTATTCATTTTTGCCAAATACACCTTGCGCTTGAGAATTCAGTAGAAACGCCATATAAATTACATTGTTAACAAAGAACGTTCACGTCAGAACTAGCGAATTTCCTTTCGAACGTCAGCAAACGTGCTCAATATTATTGTTAGTGTTGTATTGCATATCTGCGCTCTACCACGATCATAACACGGTTGACTGAACACGATGACGTCATAAAGTCACTGCTCAGAGAGGCCCCGCGCCCAGGTCTTGCATTGGGCCCCGCATCTGCTAGGGCCGGCCCTGCGTGCAGTCCATGATGAGGTCGATGGATTGGACACTGGAGGACAACATGTTAAATTTAGTGATATAAGCTTTTTTATACTTACATCAAAATTTAACTGAAGTTTACAAATAACTTCCGGATTTCAAAATCTTTCGGGTGTTACTTTATTCATGTGGGATCAACCCACATAAAACAAAGGTCAGCAGGCAAGGAATTCCGTAGAAAGAGTGGTAGGACTGTTTTTTTTATACTCATTGAAACGACAAATTTTTGTAAAATCATCCTGCATGGTGTCGGTTGGCATTTTAAAATCATTCAATGAAAAAAAAGTCAAAGACAATCTCAGAAGTTTGAAGTTCGTTCGAAGATGGTTGACATTTCGCTTGTATAATACAGATACTGAAAAATGTTTTAGCAACACGCTTCAATCAAAAGCTGTTTCGAATGAAAAACTACATGTACTGTATAAGCTGCAATTCATAACAGCAACAGAACAATATCGTAAAAAGTTGAATATCAGGAAGCGATTAGCAGTTTAAAAACAAAACTGCAATGATTACGATTGCAGAGTACCGAAAAAGAAAGGGGCTGGTTCCACTTGGAATTCACCGCAACTGTGAGACACAGCGTTTCTGCTTATTTAACTTTCTGCTCATTTAACTGGCGGTTACAGACATCTGTTCTTCTCATTCGTCGCTGGTAATCAATGTTTAAACCCGAGCAAACGTTTTCAGATATAATATCCGTTTTCAGTCGAATGTGTCTGAAGAAAACTCGGATGGATCGCTTGTTCATATCTTGGGTGAGGGACCCTTTATATTGGGACAAACAAGGCATCAGCATAATGGCAAAAACATACGTCGGTTGACCACAACACTACGCGACCAGCATGGTGTCAAACGAAATACAGAAGTTAAAACTCTTGTCGATTGACAATTTGCTTAAAATTTGTTCCACCATTCCGTGAGATGTTTTTTTGCTCAGCTGAAGCTTCATAGCTTTTTAGGCCAACAAGATGGAAAAAGTGCTAAGAACACCATTGCACACTCTCGCCGTAGGCACTAATGCTGCTCATTTTCTTGAGGCAGAACCAAACGGCCTGGGTCGAAACAGAATCCGATCCAATATCTCTGTGACAGTTGCTGAGGGTCGCGTACGTTGCACGCTGTGTTGGTTTACATTTATCGATTTCTTTTTAGGCCAAAAACTCATTTCTCACAACTGCCGCTGACAAAAGCTTCAAACGCTCCTGTCGCTCCCTCATTGCCAAGCGCGCTTCGCTCGCCCCAGCGCAAATCTTCGGCGCTTCGCGAAAGCAACCGTTGCACATTCGTGTCACTTGCACAGCGTAATAGTTTCAGAACATCGCGCCAGGTTCCCCGCTTTATTATGAATTATTTCAAGAGAGAAATTTGATCTAATTTTGTGGAAACAAAACATTCGTAAAATCCTTAAACGTTTTTCGAAAGTTAAGGAGAAACACTGCAAAACAACCAGCGGCGATTTAATGAAAACTTGCAAGATTTTAACATGATAACGAGAAGGCGTAATGTCAATCATCACTTCTCTTTAGCTGATGCAATACGAAAGTGTTTTATTTGGGTCTTTTTCAATATTTTTCTTTGCTTGGTTTTCTTGTGGCTTTGTTTGATTGGATATCGGCCTGTTCATAAACGTTGCCATTGAAACAGGTCACAATTTAATAAAGAAAGAGAAAAAGACAAGAAAAATAGTGAAGCTGTCTGCACCACTGTTGAAACAGGTTTGAAAAACCAGGGCATTATGACCTGAATAAATGGTTATTTCATGTGGGACCTGGTTAATTCATTTAATTGATTAACTTCAGGTGTTAATAACAAATGTTTTTGCTCAATTTCATCACTTTGCTTGAACTCTTCCAGGTGTGAAGATAAAACCAAACGCGTTTACAATAGAAACTGCTCTGTTACAGTTGTATTGACCATGATGGACGAAAAAAACAGGGGACGAGATATCAAAAATAGATTAAGAATCGCAGCAAAGATTAATGAAACCTTGTGCAAAAATTTTCAAAAAAAGTGAAAACTTACATGGTTTTCATAAACATTATCTTACTGTAAAAGATTTAGAAAATGTTTGCACTCCGACAAAGTTTTTAATGATTAGTTAAACGCTCAACTAGTTAAATTGTTGCTAAAAAAATAAGTTTTTTTTTCATGTTTCATTCCCACACAAAAAGTTTGTAATATTCCCATGCAAAATGTAGTTACCGAATACTAAGTTATGGACTTGGTTCCATGTCAAGGAAAATTTATCATGAAAAAAAACGAAGCAAGCACTGGTGGTTTTGGCGCATATCTCGTATTACGATAAGAGCGACATTTCAGTTTACCGCGTAGCGCCTATAGCAGTGGTTCTCAATCGAGGGGAGGAATTCCACCCCAGGGAGAAATTTCATGAGTTCAGGGGAGGAATTTCTTCTTTATAGTTAAGTTACATATTCATTGTGTAAGTGTTATACTTCTCTTTTAAGTTGACATTGGCTCTTTCAATTAGTCATACCACTTGTATTTTATTTAGTGAAACATTAAACGTTTTTGTTGACAAACTTTAACGCTATTTATTTTACGTTAATATTTGCATCATACACGAAGGCAATAGGGCACAAGCTCACACTGTTTGCACAACGCAGATTGATAATAACAGACACAGAACGTTTCGTAACGGTGTTGGGGATAAGACCACTACATACAGACACTTTCTTGTCACAGTTTTTCGCTAATTCGTAACACTTGATGCTATACTACATCCAGAGTCGAGCACGAAAATCGCATGTTAAGAATTAGAGTCCAACCCTGGCCAAGGCCTGGTGAAATACGAATGCGTTGTGCCATGCACACGCCCTTAAAATAACATTGTAACGTCTGGGCACTCAGTCACAAAGTAAAATGCAGTTGTAGTGTTCAAAGAATAAGGACTAATATAAAAATTTCGCCTGCATCGAAGCGATTATTTTTTGACATTTTTTGGCAAGAAATAGTTTTTGTCCCACTTTTATTTTTGACAACAAATAGTTTGTGTCCCACTTTTATTAATCAAGATATTGTCGTCAATAATGACCATTGTTCCAATTGTAGTTAATACTAACCTACAAACCCGAACAGGGGAGGAATGAAAGTTTCAAAATGAGCAAAGGGAGGAATGCATCAAAAAAGGTTGGGAACCGCTGTCCTATAGGATTGGATTATTAGCAATTTGCAAGACTGACAACAGTCACATCTTGAAAAGGGTATTGTGTTGTTATTTCTTGTGTCTACGCGGACAACCGTTGCCAAATTGCTTGATGCAATCCTAGCACACATCTACCATTTCATACAATTGGTGTCCAGAGCAAAAATTAAGCAACCTTAGTTATTCCTAAAACTTAGTAAATGTTTCTCACTGAGGCATATGTACAACTGTTTAGCTAAAGCCAACGTGACTAACGTTGGCACGTAATGCAAAAAAGACAATATAAGAGTGTTCGCAGCAGCAGAAACTTAAAACTAAACTTTTTTGTTGGATGTACAATGGACAAACCTTGCTTGCTGATTTGCATGTCGTCATTTTGTAAACGGTGAGAAGATATCTTCTCAGACACTCAGTGTCAAAAATTTACTTTGAATGTTACTGTAGCCGATAAAATGGTTTTGCATCAGTCATTGCGAAATAAATACCATAGAGAGTTATCTAACGATTAGTTTGACAACCAGATGAAACCATCTCAGTCAAAGCAAATCATTGTACTAATATTATAATCTGAAAGGGTCTCGCGGGACTTGTTTTAAGAAATCATGGTTTTACAAGACAGAGGTAATCGAAAATGATATATGCATTGCTGATTCAATTTGATAAATTCTATTCGCTGACTTTACACATGAGTTATGCATGCTTACCTTTCAGTAGGTGAAATCCATACTCTGCTAGATATCATCATTGCCGATTTTTCCTGAAGAAGCGCTTCTTTCTATAGTTCCTGGTTTTATACATGATTTAAAACACGCTAACATCTGCAAGAGTGAAATGATAAAATACACTTCCACAAAAACAATTAAAATTTGCAAAACCGAGTTGAAATGAAAGTTTGCAGACTTTTTTCAGATAATTGTCTTTACCAAGAATTACTGTACTAATGAAAAAGGTAATAAACAAAACTTTCTGATGTAACCACCGTGAAAAAAGCTATTAAATTTTGAGAAATTCAGCATAAACGTAAATGTTCATTGTATACTTGCGCAATATCACAAAAATAAAAAAAGGTTGGCCACAGTTTAAAATCAATATCAAAGATATAAGAATCCTTGCGAATAATTTTTTCAAACTATCCTTTCCATCTTCGCTCAACATTTTCGGTCAAGATTCACTTCCTGATTAGCCACCAAATGCTTTGCCCCATCACAGATTCCTAGACGCTGTCAATATCTAATTTTTTTCTTTCTGCTTTGGTTAAACTTTGACTCTTGATAAGCAGAAATTTAGATTTTTGTCATCAAAGTCAAGTCACTCTTGTGCTTTCAAACGTGCACAAACAAGCTTGTGAGCAAAAACTACTTTCACGACATTCAGTTTGTAAAATAAGATAACAATTTTGTCTTTCTGGTGAAAACAGCGCTGCCCCTCTGCTCTGAACATCGTCACCGATAAACACCAGCTTGAACATTTCGAACTGAGCCAAAATCATCTAAATGAGAATAAAATATGAGATATTGCACAAGTTACAATAAAACGTCGTGAAAAATTGTGTGCTGATGTTTTGTAAAAATGCGAATGCGAATGTAACTTATGTTGTAAGATCGCCAGCGCACTCTTCCGGCATTGTACTCCACTCTTAGATTTTTTAAAGAATTTTTTGTTGAAACGGTTTGAGCCTTTGTATAAAAGTCTAGCGTTGCCTATACGCAAAAACGTTTCTCTGTGATTTATAATACATTGTTTTTCTCTTTTCAGGTGACTTTGTTGAAGAATTGGATGACGATTGTCAATAACGTTTGGTTACCTGCGTGAAAGTAGTTGTTTCCATGCTTGAGCCTGATCCTTCATGCATACTGCATCAGAGTCCAGTACAGCAAGCCATACTTATGCATCTCAAATTGCAACGCACCGTGACAAACTGTTAGTTTTACTTTCGACATCATCAAATTTTAAAAATTGGAAAAGTATGTACTATAAAAGGTCTATATTACATTTGGTAACTGCACAAGTTCTGTGCTAATTTCAACCGAAGATAGAAATAGATAAATGCTCATTATTTTGCTACTTTTTACTGAAAAAAGTGCAATTTTCAATCCTGCTTTATAACGAATGCAGCTCACACACGATTTTCATGGATTGTGCATCGATGAAGAGAAGGATATTTAAGGATTAGAAACAGTGGGTGGTAATATTAACCCTCGAGTGCCATCAGAAGGGAACGTAGAAAAACAAACTATCCGATTTCACATGTTGCTGATGAATAACAAAAATGTTATAGAATTACACTTTAAAAGATGCTAGTCCAGCATTTTTCTACTCCATGACTGACTTTAAAAATGTTGCCTTTCTGGAAAACGACTGATGATGCAGAAAAACGTTCGCGACAGCTGATCTAAAAGACACTCATGTAGGGCTGCAATTCGACGACGCTNAGGCGTTAATCATCTGGATTCAATTTCGGACGCATTTCGAACTGTTTTTTCGGCTCCTGTACGAACATTTCACCTTAGAAACAGTTCATTTGACTCATTCGAAATCCATAGACGCAAGCGAAGCCCGGGATGATGACCATCGCCGCAGGTTTGAGTTGAGAGCAATTTTTCACGCTTTGTCTGCTTCGGAGTGCGAGCGTTGCGAATGACATCACGCGGTCTTCACATATGGTATGTTGCTGCTTGCTCTCAACTATATATTTTTCTCCTTATCTACCTACCCGCGAGGAAAGAAGTTGTCTATTTTGNAATCCCCCTAATTTGAAACCGACTTTGGAATAGTAATAATAAAACATCTTCAGACTTTTAACCCAAGACACAANGGCTCCATCNCGTATAGAACAAAGAGCTATCATCACAACTATTATAGAACCCAGTTCATGCAGAAGTGAAGTTACTTAAACAGAAACCTTTTTTCGAAACATAGCGGATCGTTAAAATCTGGTTTGAATTTTTCTAAACGCGAAAAGCTGTGCGTTGTTCGAGACTGTTTGTGAGCAGATAAGAACCCTTGGCTGGGCGAGTGGACGTTCCTTTCGGTTGCAATAAGTGCTAGTGCTACTATTAGTAAAAGCCTGTTGATGAATTGGCGAACCGGGTATGCATTAGAAGAAATTTCAGAGGAAAATTCTTCCAACGGTCACCGTTCTCAAACTACCGGACGAAATCTCTTTCCATTGGGTGACGTAAACGAAGCGTTGGCAGAGTTGTCTTGAGGATTGGCAGATGTGGCTAACTGACACAATGTGACTGCCAACACAGAAGTAATGTGCTTTCTCTGAAACTGAAGATCTACGGCAAGCCTAAGCTGCGCGAATTCGCAACAACAAAAGAAGCAATGCAATTACAGTGTTCTTAAAAAATCGAAAATTTAGGCAGATTCTCGCTTGATTATCGCAATGTGTTTGAGATGAATATAAAAAAATGTATGGTAAAATGGGAGTAACTGCGTTAATTGGCTCTCACGACCTACGAAGATGGATACTGATCTGATTTCCGGGAAAAAGGTGTGTTTGCAAGGTTTTATATGCTTTTGCAATCTTTAGGCGTTTCCCTTTGGGCATTGTCTCTGCCGCAATGAAAGCTGCAGGAAGTTGTGCCTTCATGTGACAAAGTCACGGAAGACGCTCCATTATGATAATTGCACTATGTAACTTTTCGCCTACGTTCGCAATCGCAAATCTTGCCAAAGAACTTAGAGCACGCTCACCCAACCGTTAGCAGAGCGTAATTTAATTTAACCGAACAGGGTGGGGCGGTGCATTTTGAGTTAGTTTTCTGGATCAGCCAACTTTAATTGCAAAGCTACGTCGGCATCTGGCAAACCTATTGTGACAAGTCACTAAACAGTCATTTAATTGCTAAGTTTAATGGCTAATGTGTTGCAGCCGCAATGCTGCGTCGCCCTGAGCCGACCAAAGGGAGAGTCGAACCCACGACCCTCCGCGTCCGCATAATAGCAATAGAGTATCAGTGGCGTAACTGGGGAGGGAGGACATCTGCGCACGGGCGCAGCACTTTGGGGGCGCCAAATTGAGGTAGGAGTGTTACGTAGTACTTACGAAATGTCAGTGGATGCCAGTAATTACGATTTACAAAATGTCGAATGCTAATAGCTGCTACCAGTTGCGAAATCTCATCAAGATCACCAAGGTTTGCATTTGCAAAGCGAAGAATTACGAATCTTAGTGACGTTTCAACAGCAGTCAGCGTCCGCATGTGGTTTGACTCACGGAAGCGTCGCAATGCTTTCAACTTCGCTCTCATGTTATAGTTTGGTCACAATGGGACGGGACCCGGACACCAGGAGGAACGAAGAGTTTTCCGAGAGGGCCGAAACTTTTTGAACTATGTCCAATATTTTTAAACTGTGTCCAACACATTTTTCCAGGGAGGCAAAAAAATTTGTAGGGGGGGATTCGCACTCTCTGGTTACGGGCCTGGCGCTTTCACAACTTCGTTCGCTCGCGCTTTACTCGGGCTCATTCATTAGAGTCCGAGCTGTCCTATGCAGCTAAGTATTTTTTGAAACATAACTCATGTTGGACTGAATGTTTATTGAAGCAATGGATTTGTATAGAACATTGGATTTGAAGTTCAACCCAATGGACAGTTACCATTTCGAGAGTAATTTAAAAGTGTAATTTAGACCTTCATATGGTGTATAGGCAATGAGGTAATATTTCAATGCTTGTGACGTCACCGTTGCCAATACAAACCACATAAATTTTTTACAGTTTTTCAACAAGCGCTTGTGCCCCCCCCACTTTGAAAAAAGCTCCGCCGCCCATGGTTGTGACCACGGTTGTGGTTGAAGCAGAAACTCAAATTTCCGACGTTAGCTCCAAGCACCTCAAATTTCTACTCCGGCTCCAACATTTAAAAGCTTTTAGTTCCGGCTCCGGAATGATTTGGTTCGCTGAAAACCAAAAACCATTGTATTGTTTGCACAACTTGATTGGTCCATAAACTGGGCTGTGGAACGGGAACCAAGATTTCAGGCTCCGGATTCGGCTCCACGATCTAAGAATTTTCGGCTCCGGCTTTAGCCATGCAAAATTGCTTGGGCTCCGGCTCCACAGCCCTGGTTGTGAACAGACCTGACGAGAGAGGGGAACAAGCGAGCACGCTGCATACGGGATATTCGAAGGCTCTGACAAACCCGTGCTTTAGAAAACAAGGTCCAACTCTGGCCAATTTTATGCTGTGTTATCAGAAGATTTCTGTGCCGATAAAATTCTGTTATTAAAATTCATGCAGATTTTTGCGCATGATTGGGGAACTTTTTCCTGGTTTTTGCATCTTCTTTCACTAGTTATAAAACTTCGAATGTATTACCGCAATCCAACAGGTTGAATGTTCAATCGTGACCGAAATTTCAAAGTGGGGATAATGTAGCTTCGCAAGAAACGATTAGATTCCATACTCTACCATAGTTAATGATTTCCACGATTCAAAGGTCCTGACGTCACAGTCTCATAAAGTTTTCAGTCGGGTTTCAAAACAACTATATGCCGGCCCGAGTCAGCTTTTGACGCCCCTTTGCTCCAAACTTATTCTTCGCATCTATGCAGCTGGAAAAGATGGTCGACGCGAGACAGCATAAAGATGCTGAAAAACGTTTTTTGGAACGTCGGCCAAAATGATGACTTTTACAGCCTTTTCGGTGTTATTTTTGAAATATTACTTTCAACTTCAAAACTTTCTAAAATTCGCTTTTTCACAAGTTATACGATAAAGTCATGAAAAAATGTACCAGTGGCTTGTTCGCTCAAAACAACCTGCGTATCTTACCCAAGCTTTTCAACAAAACATTGAAAAATCTGACTATTTTGCTTTAATTTATTTGAAAATGTCCCACCTTGGCAATGTGTGACGAAGAATACACTCACGTAGCTACAAGGTTTCCCGCCATGTCCTTAGCCAGGTTTTAAGGTTTGGGACCAAGATTTTTGTTTTCATTATGTTTAAAGCAAACTGTACAAAAAATTAGGGGGGCGCTGCCCCTGAATTCCTCCCGTGGCCACGGGCCTACTTCTCACTGGTGGGGATGTACCGCAATGGACGTTTCAATCGCTTTTACCCTAATCCGCGGATTCCACCTGCAGGTGTGCGCTTTCCGCAGTTGTGCAACAGTCGACATGAAGGCAGCATATATCCTGCATGGTCAAACTCAGAGATTATTTTTTTGGAATGGGTTGAGAGCTGCAGTTACAACAGGATAGTGAAGGGTTCAAGCCTTCGCTCCACCTGAAAAAACGATGGGTTCGGTGTCAGACCCTCCTAACTTTTCGTTCTATGAACTGCTTTTCTCTTTAATTTACGAAGTGAGGCCAAATGGCTGCAAATACTCATACAACGTGCATATAAGAACCAGGGGTGTGGAAGCGGCTATTTCGTCAACCGCTTCCACACCTATCGCTTCCGCTTCCACTAACAAAAAACGAGAAAACGACCGTTTTAACCGATAAAATCGGTAAGCTGCACGATGACATGGCCTTCTATGAAGAACACCATGGATGTTAGTTATGCTTTTTCTCGTTCTCTCGCGCTACTTATATCGCACGTTCATTCAGACTTATACTCAGGGCCGGATTTTCCTATAGGCTTTAAAGACTTAAGCCTAGGGTATCAAGATCCAAGGGGGCCTCCAACAAACTGTGGTACGCATAGTCAATGGCCGGTATATGATCATTTAGATTAAACTTCGTCAAAAATTTATGTCTTAATCAGGGTGTTTTTTAAGGAAAATATTAGGTACCAGATATGAATCTTTAGGGACCCGATTTCTCTGATTCTAGGGACCCGGTGATAGTTTTCTCTGATTCTAGGGACCCGAATCGGGTCCCTAAAACACCTTAAAAAAACCTGGTCTTAATTTTTATTCACGAAATTTAGTTTTATTCAACTTTCGTGGTGATAACGCCAAAGTTTTCCAACGAGTTTCCATGAATATCAATATGACGTTTGGTCAAGCCACATGCCAACTATTATGTCGATATTCTCAAAGCACGCTGGCTGCATCCTGCATTTGCTGAATCGTACCGATTGCGACATGTGACTCTATCAAAAGAACTTGTGGCTGTTCATGCCTGAAATGCACCTGATCAGTGACATAACTGACGGGTGGCAGGGGTGCGAACCGCCTTCCCTCCCAAGCTAAATGTAAAAACCGGGCCCCTACCTAGCTTGTATTTTGGTATTTACTATTCTTTTGGTTTCAATAGATGTTGTTTATTGCGTTTTTCGGAGTGTTTTCCGGTAATTTCGGGTTTTTGTATAGCCGTTCAAAACCGGATTTGCTATAGTTTCTCTATCGTTTGCAAGTTGGCTCCCTTCAGCTAAGTTCCCCCCTGGCTGAAACCTCTAGGTACGTCACTGTACCTGATCAAAGCAAGGTTGTACTACAGATAAGAGCTATGTTAAGGCTAGCAGCAGTATCCTACAATAAAAGCATAGTTGTTTCTTAGGTGACTGAGCAATACAGTAGTTTTGTCAGCGTTTGTATCGCGTGAAGCTCGATTGCTATTTTTAGATGTGATTTTCTTCCATTTCAATTTTCCTGAAGATTTTTTTCCATTGCAAAGTTTGTACTGCTCCCATGCTAAGCAAATCAGAGATCTTGATGAGCTTGAATACCAAGCAAAAGCCACTCTGCCAACCGCAGAACTCTTCTCCAAGCAAGACAGGGAAATAGCAAAAAAATGACAAAGGCGCGTTTGGGTCTGATGCCTTAGTGGTTTTTAGTTTATGCAATCACGCGAAGCCTTATTTCTTAGCTTGATGGTCACTAACTGCTCAGGCAAAGGTCCTTTTCAAGGTTCAAAAGAATTAAACATGAAACGAACGGCCGCAATGTTCCAGGAGAGGTTGTCCACATACGCATTCGGTACATTAAAAGTGACAAACTTAGGCAAACAAACTGTATTGAATTCTTAGATAATTTTGTTACGGAGAAGGCAGGACAAAACCTTTTCAACTGTTTACAGCCTTGCTTGATTCGATGATTGTAGCTTTTTATTTCTTTATACGTATTTCAATAACGACAGTAAAAGCGAAATTTAAATCAGTCCAGTCGCCACGGTGGGCATTTGTGAGCCCAGCCCTTCCAAATCTAAATATGAAACACTATAAATCAGGAAAGATTTTATCAAAATTTCCGAATGTCAAGTCCCCTTGTGCAAATTTAAATCCCCTATTCAAAACCTTCTGGCGACGGTTCTGGTTTTCAAACTTCACATCTCCTCACGCGACAGTTTAGTTGTGTTCGATTCTTACCAGTCTGAAAAAGTAAGAAATACGCGAACCTAACAGTTACAACCATTTGGTTGCGTTTTACTTGACGTATTTTGCTCGTGTGCGTGAGATTTTTACAGCCGTGGTCCTCACGTTGTGCTGCAAAGTCTTTATGCCGCCACTCATGCTATATAAATGCAGTGTGTTTGTTTTTTTGACATAGATAAGAAAAAACAGATGCGATTTTTATAAAAAACGTAGACCATGTGTTTTGCAAAATATTTCAATTGTGGCGATTTCGGTTGGTTTGCCTGTGGCGGTTTAATGAACCTGTTCCCGCCAGCCAAGTAGGATTTCAACAATTCCGTGCAATTTAACGCTTTTGCGTCGAAGGCAGCAACAAGCGCAGTGATCATGAGCACTCCAGTAATGATTTAGAATTTTTTACTGACGGTACTTTCACAGCGTCATTTCCGGATTTTCGAAAATTAATCAACGCTTTCCATTTTTTTCCTCGTAACAATGGGAGAGGGGCCTCACAAGTGGATTAGCCTAGAGCCTCGCATCACCTAAATCCGGCCCTGCTTATGGTGCAACTTCACCGTTTAATCCTCATCGGGAAATGGACAAAACTTTTTCGCCAAGTTAATCTGCAAGTCAAATAACCTATGTGGAAGCGGAAGCGGTAGAATTTTCGCGTTTCCGCTTCCCCATCCCTGATAAGAACGTCCCGAGAGTTATGTTCAAGGGCTTTTGGGGTATACTTCTCTCAAAGGAGTATGCTATTGGCTGAAACACTTGCACTTCGCAAACAGCTGTTGTACAAGAACCATCACAAAACTGAGCAAAAACGGTAGCAGTACGGGATGTAACACAAACGTTATTAATCATTGTATTTCTCGGATTTGCTGTAAAAAAATAAGGTATGTCATCGGCCTAAGCGTCACAGATAAAGACGAAGAAAAAAAGTTGATCGAGCAGCTCTGGTGTCAACCGCCGGTTGATTTCAGGACTTGCAACTTGGAGGTCACGTCGCGTCTCCTCTTCTCGCTCGCTCTCAGCTTCTCCTGCAACTCGGCCATGCTGCGAGAACAACACGAGGTTGAGTTTGTTGTCCGGTGCGTTCTGCGTCTCGTGAGATTTATTGCAGTGGCCTGCGATGAGTCTTATCATGCGACTACATGCTGAAACGAGGCGAGTGTTTTTTAACTGGCTTCAGTTGATTGACGTTTTTATCGTTGCTTTTTCATTTTATGTGATAAACTGTGTCTCACCTTGCTTGTGTAGCAAAAGTGGGAATCGAAAATTCAAATTTTTAGAAATCAGGCCAATAAACAAAACACCTTTGCTAAAAAAATATTGAAGAAAATCGGATTGAGATCACAGGCGTCGCCAGGGGGGCTAGGGGGCCATGATGTCCCCAAATTTTTAGAACATATAGTAATTTTGTGCTTTGAGAGGCGTTTTTCTACACAAAATAGTGTTATTCGCCTAAAATCAAACAATTTGCCCCCTTGCAATTTTTTGTGCTGGCTATGCCACTGACTGAGATGCGAACGCAAACTACGTGAAACACTTGACACTCAGCTACGACGTTTGTTTCGCAAATTATCTCAAAAAACGCCGCACGCACCAGTTGTCCGGATTCATCTCGTCAAGACCGAGAGAATGTGACGAAGTCGAGCCTCGCAGTTGGGGGGTGAGGGGTAAGTCGAGCGTGTCGTCGTCTCGGCTGGAGGCTAGAGCGGAGGGAAAGTCCGCTCGGGTCGTATCGGCGAATACTCTGCGCAGAAAAAAAATACTTTCTATCAACTTTACGCCCGACCAGGAGCCGAAGAACAACCGGAGCGTGGCTAATGCCGGGCAAGTGAAATTTCTGACCTCTGCAGAATTTCTGACCTATTATTGTTTGTCAGTTATTTTGCTTCTCTGAGTGAAGGAATAAAATTTGGCGTTTGCTTTCTTGATGTGTGTTGTGTGAATTAGGACTTTTTGGTTATACGCCAGATACCCACAACAAGCTACAGTACGGGAATAACTACAGTATAACCACTGAAAAATATTGGACTTGGTCTAATTCTCGCCCTAAGCCTAAGCCGACACACTTAAACACTCAGCCCTAATCATCAATTTTTTCGGCGTATATGGTAAGCAGAATCTTACCCTGTGCATGCGCACATGGCGTGAAGTCAGAAATTTCGCTTGACACCGGGAAATAAGCTAGTAGGTACGTGGTCGGCCACGACTTCATAGAACAGCATTGTCAAGGACGTTTAAGATGAGATTTGCCAGTTTTAGGTTCCGTTCGAAAAGGAGAATTTCCTCCTTTTCCCCTAACGAAATTCAGGTTCGACACAAGGATCAAAGAAAGGTGAGAAATTTCGTCTGCGCTACTTCACACTTCGCGCCAAGGTACGAAGGCGCGCGTGTGCGGGCGCTGACTAAGCAAGTGCCAGACTTCCCTCCGCAGTGATGCAAGGATCGGAGCTTGCTATTATCAAGCATCTACCACTTCCCACGCAGGAACCTTCTGTTTTCTATTTTCGGATCAAGCACCCCACAAGGACCAACAAACATGGCGCATTCGTTACTACATCCGGCTCATGTCGGGGGGCTGCATGCAGGGACAATTACGGGGCTGTTGGCGGTAATTCGCTATTTGTTTCTATGGCAACGAACACAGGCCTCACCTCCTGTACAAGGAATCCTCCTCCTTGAGCTGAGCGCTGTCGCGAATTGGATCGCCGTGCTTCGTCGGCGACGACGTCACAAAGAACAGCGAACGCCTGGCGTCCTCCCTCGTCTTTTCCAGACGCTTCGTACTGGCAGCGATCGGAACGAAGCTGCAGCGAATGTATCGGCGATTGAAAGCAAAACAACCAAACAAACCAGGTCCACGACTGCTACAAGTACCTCACTGAGATTCCTTCGCCCTGACAACGCTTCGATACGAAATGACCGCGACGGTGTATTCTAGTCCAGTGGTGCTCAACCTTGTTTGGCTCATTAAACATTCAAAAAAATCGGATCGTTGCTGACAACTCATGAACAACAACTCGTCGAAACTGTATTAAACATTATGGAAATCTCTGTTGACCACCAGAAACTCCAGGCGGACCACCGTTGATCCACCTGGACCACGTTGAGAATTACTTTTCTAGGCGCAAACTGTCCTTTCTTCCGTTTCAACGCCCATAGATTACTGCGCACGTTAATACAGTGCTGGTAAAAGTCCTATGTTATAACTGGGCAAGGCTTGTTACGACTTCTCGTGTAATGGTTTTCCGTCCGCTCACAAGCAACCCAAACGAAGACGTCATCGCAACCAGCGCGTGCGAAACGCGTGAACCGGCAGACGTCATACGAGTGACGACGTAATTATCAAAGCTTCTTTGCTGCTTCACAAGCCAGTGTGGTTAGCGATCGTACAGTTTGTTACACGAACAGAGGGACATGCGCTTGTGTGCTGCATGGTTGGCATGGTACACTTCCGCGACGAAGGCAATCGCGCGGGAGAACAACGCCGCGACGTCAGCGATTCGTCACGTGACGACAAAACGCAAAACAACCTGTGACAAACGTTGAAACACAAAAGGATGAGAGAACGATCCGGCCCAAGGTCGCATCCCTTATTTTCGCGCTGTTCTTTTTGGACAAAAAAAAACGCGAAGCAGACACTCCAGAAAACGCACGTTTTCGCACATTTAAATGTAAACACAGCTGCGCAAAAAATTTCTGTGCCGCAAAATAAAAAAGATCCGTCCTTTGACTTCGCCACCAACGGCGCAATTCGACAGCACCGCAAAAAAAAACTCATCATCGCCACGTTGCGTAGCAACTGACCTCGGCGCGAGGGAGTCGAAGTCGGAATCGGCCCCGGTGTAGAGCGACGCCGAGTCGTCGTCCTTGCACGAGGAGCACCAGGCTTGGTTGACAGACCCAAGACAACTGCCGGCGGTTGCCAGTCGGTGCTCGATGAAGTTCCCCTTCAGTTGCTTGACCGGCGCTGTCAGCAAAAGAAGTGTATGACGTCACAAAGACTGCGTGTGTGTGTGACGTCACAAAAAACTGCACGTAGATAGGAAAACGTTTGTTTTGAAAAAACCTAATTAACCTTTGAGTGAGTTTTGACTTAGTGAGAAAGCTCTTACAAATAGAAAAAATGGAACCGGCATACAAGACGGGATCTGCCGTTGGGCCAGTAGCAAGGTTTTAAGGTTTGGGGGGCAAGATATTCGTTTTTGATTTACCCATTTCAAAACAAAAGCGTTTAAGTTTTAATGTAATCGCTGATCACAGATGCAGTTGAGAGTAAAACATACGCTTCTGGTCGCATCCACGGGTAAAGTTGGTGAGAGCTGAGCAAACTAGATGATAACACTGCACTCCAGTTGCTGCAGTGAACATGAAGCCAAGGACTGGCGCAGGAAAAAATCAAGCCATGGAAGTTTGGAAAACCTTTATCAGAGCATTATAGGTCTGGCCCAAATGCAGGGTTCCTAATTTCCAGACTTATTGAAGAAGTTTTCCAGACATTTTCCGGATTTTTTCCAGATCTAACATTTCCGTGTCACCTACCAGGTCAAATACCCACTGTAATGTTTAACACGATAAAAGTAAAATTAGATCAATCTTGAATAAAATATTATGAAAGTTTATGTCAAAAGATCAAGTCTGGAAAATTATTTTCTTTTTCCATACTTTTCCAGACTGCGTAGGAGCCCTGAAAATGACTTCGGGCCAGACCTGTAATCGACAAAAAACAGTGTCTGCTCATTCAGACTTTTCCAAGCGCCAAACGTCGAACTATATCCACGGTTCGCTCGCCCGGGGTTGGTAAGCATTTCAAGCAACTGGGAAAAAACACACAACAGGCTTACTGTTGCCAGGCAACGGTGTCAAGAACGCATCTCGCTCCAGACCGGACAGCTTCGCTTGCAAGCGCGCGATCTCAGCGTCCTTCAAAAAAGGTGCAAAGCGATGACAGCAAGAAAATTATTCAAATGTAAAGTGTTGCAACACTTCGATCGACACGCGGCGCATTTAAACAGAAGATCAGTGCGTCACAAAAGCAACTGCGTCAAGGTCACGTTTCCTTTCAAATCAAAACAAGTAATATCACGAAGGGTAGATGAAAAAGATAATATGTAGGCGGGAAGGTTTGGTTGGTGGGGGGGCAAAGCACACTCGCTTTTTCAAGTTATGGCCGAGATTATGTGTTGCTCAGCAAAAAACGCTTGCCAAGCAAAGTTTGCGAAACAATATTTACTTAGACTGCGCATTTACAGAAAACTTAAGAATTTCGCATGATAGCAATGTGCGATCGCTAGCGCATGCAAAAACGTCAAAGCCTCTATTCATTCTGCTGCGAGCGAGTTGTTACCTTGACGATGATCGTGTCGTTCGCCGCCTCGATCACTTGCTTGCGCGCCAGCAGCTCGCGCTCGAGCGCTACCGCGCTGCCTTTCGCTCGCTCCAATTCCTGCTCGACGTGCCGCTGGGTGGCGTCGTTGCTCTCGCTCTGATCTCCCGACTGCGCCCTGACCTTGGCCGCCAGGCCGGCGTTGGTCGCTTGCAGCGCCTTCAACTGCGATCAGTGCAAGTTTTTTTTGGTGAATCCTCGGCACAAGCGATCTCGACAATTGCGAACTCGGTGAGCAACAATAGGGCATTATGACGCAAAAATGCTTTGACTTTCTAGGAAGCGCGTATCTTCGAAAGGTTCAAGATATTTTTCTCGCTGCATTGGAAGCTTCTTTTGAATAAGTATGCTGGGTCTATGCTAGTATTGGAAATAACGCAGAGTCAAAACTAATAACATCATGGCCGTCTTTTGTGAAGTCATAAACGAGCCCCTTTCACTTTCCCGTGAAGATAACTATCAACTGCACACAACGCACTCGACAACCGCATTACGGACTCATCGAAAAGCACCAACGCACTCACACACACATGCTGTGAGAAAAACAGCAGTAAACAGAACCGACCTCTGTTTCATGGCGCTCGCAAATGTCTCGCACGTTCCTGTGGGTCTTGTCCATCTCTTCCTGGTACCGAGTCTCCAGCGTTGCTTTTTCAACATCGACCGCCATCAGCTGCTTGCCGAGCTTGCTCAGTCGCTCGTCCTGCGTCGGCGAAGCGCAAGAAAATCACATCAAGACGCCGCCGCCGCGTCGAACGCGCTTCGCTGCTCGCGCGTCAACAAAGGCGCGAAGTTTGTTTGTCGTCGGGCGACGCGAACACGGCAGCAGTGCAAACAAGCGGACGAGAAAGTTCGGAAAAAGTAGGAGCTCTCGTTCGAAATCTGTCTTTTTTTTAAAAAACAAGTTTGGAATTCAACGAAAGATTTTTACTCGACTATTTCTGTCGCTAACAGTACATCAGCAACCCATGCTGGAATGTTTCGTCACTCGAAGAGAAAGCGATGAGAAGCAGAAACTCACGCGCGGCGGGCATGCCTGCATCTTCACGGAAGACAAATGGCGAACTATCTTGAAATACCGTTTCAAGGTTACGCAACTGAGTCGAATTAAACAACGTTACAACGTTTTAGTCAGCGACTTCACGCAACCGCTTCCATGGTGTCCCAATGCGTNGTGTTCGACGATTTAAGCAAAAGCGCTGAAAAGCACCACTTCTGATCGGCAATGTAAACGTTTGAAAACCGGGCNCCGTCAAGTNTCGGATTCTTGACGATGCCGCGAAGACAACGCGGTCTCGCTCTCCAGGACGTATTCGTGTTACTGATGACGTGGACAGATACGCAGCATAAGCAACACGTCACACCCAGGCGAGCAAAGACGCAGATGCAGCTTCCCACATCGTCGAAAAACGCGAGTGACTTTGCTGCTGTTGTGCCCTCTAAGTCACACAGCCTCGCAGTACGACCAGACTATTTTCGCAGTGAAACCTCATTCTCGCGCAGTTGCAACATTCCGAATTAAAAATCGTATATGCATATATCGCATAACCCTTATAACGCTTGAAACGCTTTATTGGTTGTGCGTCTGGATGGCTGCGCAGTTGCGTGCTCATGTAAAGAAACTTTTGCTCAGTGTAAAAATTATCTTAGAGGGAACACTGTAGCGTTGGCTGAGACTTACAAATCCCTGCTTAACGTCAGGAAGAAACTACTCGCTTAAACGGCGCGGGCGTCAATCGTGCGTGGTCAGTGGTTCCTGTCTGGCTGATTTTGGCTCCCCGCGCTTTTTCTGGTCGACGCGATCGTTGGCCGCGAGGGCAGCGGCCGATCACAACAAGTCAAACATCCTGTGCGCAGAGATAACACTAGGAAATTTAGCTTGTCGTTTTCGGGCGCTACATGGCTGTTCGGAGACGACCGATGTCGTTTCTGCAGATCTCTCCGTGTACCAGGTACATGCCGAGCGATAACGAATCGAACGATGTACAAACGTAGGCGCGATCCTTTTTTTCATACCTTTGCGCAATTGTCTTTTCTTGTTTGTTCCAGGTCGGTTCGCGCTTGTTCCAGTTCCTTGCTGAGCCGCACAACGTCCCGACGACTTTCCTGAAGACGAGGAGATTCACTGCACTCTGATTGGCTCGTTTCGCTCATTTATTACACTCTGATTGGTTCGCTGCGCTCAGGCGCGACGCAAGAAATCGAAAGAAGAAACTAAACGTATGAGAGTGCAGCAAGAAAATGAAATGAAGAAAAGGTAGAGCACAATT
>JGI24158J21664_10000064_pt1 | contig 58314 bp, 31 predicted proteins | sample Ectturendosymbi3_FD_21664 | JGI IMG/M metagenome (IMG submission 21664) | reverse complement strand
CATCACAACAACGCAAGATCAGGCAAAATCTGCACGAAGTTTTCAATCGGCACGCATTTTCCTCTGATATAGGATATTAAAAAATAGCAATACATGAAAACTCAACTGCCATCCAAGTACCCCTTGGAAACTTTCCCGTGAACCCCTGGGGGTTCGCGAACCCCAGGTTGAGAACCACTGATATAGAGCAAACAAACTAACAGGTAATTGATTATTTGCACTTCAGTGTTCCTCTACCAAGAAATGAAAATGCTGCCATGACCAATATTGCAGCAATTAGCACTAACCAGCACGGAGGTGCAAACGATGAGAAACTCAAATTAGAAACACTTGTTCGTTCTGTTGGTGCAAAGCTTCAAGCAATAATTCACATAATCAATTGTTTAGGGAATAAAAAAGACTGAAAATCTTTAAAAAAAAGGCTGAAAAGTTGAAAAGTTAGAAAATGACAACCGATTTTCTTGAAATACATACTTTGAAAAAATCACTAGATTGCAGTGAAAAATCACTAGATCACTAGATGAGCCTAAAAATCACTAGATCTAGTGAAATGTCACCAGGCGTGGCACCAGTGGATGCTGCACTGCTGACTAGTCAGTTGTATCCCTCATCAACACTGAACACGTTGCTGGACACGCCGCAAGTGCCATTTTTCAAGTCCTCGGTACGAACCAACCGGGAATTCAACCCACCGTACCAGGCTTGGTGACGCGTGCTCAGCGAAATGTACCACTTAGCCGGTAGGAAGTAAGAGTCGCAAATGTGAAGTTTTTGTTTATAAAGTGGCTCTAGTGAAGAGTACCATCCGCCGAACTTCGAGAAAAGTGACGTCACCGTATCATCATCGTAAGTCTATGTCGTCGCATGCGAAATTTCGTGACGGTATTTTTCACTGGACCCTATAAAGTTACAATCATAAATGCAGTGAATACGAGGGGCAGCAGACTTGATTGGCGCTATTCGAGAAGTTAGGAAATGGCGGGTTAAAATTTTAACTGAGTGCACAAAAACTGTGATGACAACGACGTTACGGCGTAAAGCAGGGTTGACCAACCAGTCAGATAGCAAGAGCCACGTTTCTTACCGTGTTACCGCAAAGAGCCACAGCATACACATGGGCACACATGAATATCACCCCATCTCTTCCTGACTCAAACACATACCTTTGCTCAGCTAGAGTTATTGTAAATATCACACACCAACATGACAATGACAGAACTTTCAAGTCATGTATTGTTGTGCATGTTATTCAGTGGGACTTCTGGCAATTACGTAAGAGCCGCATGAAACCACGTAAACAGCCGTATGTGGCCTGGAGCTTGGTCAGCCCTGGCGAAAAGCATTAAGTTTCACGTGACCCAGCTGCAGGTTGTAACAGAGAGAGAGAGGGAGTGAGAGAAAGATATATAGATAGAGAGACAAAGAGAAACATTCAGAGAAAGAGAAATATATATATCTCTCAATATATCTATTTAGAGAGAAATAGATGCACTGAGGGAGAACGAAATATATTGTTTCATATGACTCAGCTAATAAGCATGCATGCACAATGCACGGTCATGTTACGTCACGTATGAGGCGCAACACTATGCTGAGAATGACATTTTTCGTTCACGTCTTTACCGCGTAATTCTTCATACTGCTCAGCAAAGCGTGCAAGATGTTTTCTACAGCTTTTGTTTCGCTTCGACGGTATTGGCAACAGGTATCATCGAAACGTTTTTATTGTGGCTCTTGTTTGTTTTGAATGAGCCGTTGCTTTTAGAATTAAAGTGCATACTTTTTATGAAATTGGGTAAAGAAAAGCTTCTTCAGCATACATCAAATCAAAAGTTATAACTTCTTTAACAGAGCGAATTTTGTGCATTTCACAGCTTGCCTGTACTTCATTCTTAATGTTTCAGGTCTATTATAGGAGCACCGAAACGTGTGGATCCTGAAAATGCAACACTTCAGCAACATGTCAGTGGAAAAGATTATTTTGCAGGTTGTCTTTGTTTGGAAGGTTGAACAAAATTAATTTTAGTTTGAAAAACGTTCGAAATCTTGTTTTACTTCAAAAGTTACTAAATCGTTTGCTCTGGAATTAAAGGAAAGCATTATTATTTTAACTGAAAAGACATGTCTATGGTGAAAAAATTTATGTGACACTTGAACAAATTTATGACCTAACAGCTGAAGCAAGTCATAAACGAAAACTGAAGGATACCCGCACACTGCAAATTTTGGTGAAGTTATCCTAGAATAGTTAAAATGTTTGCATACGCGAACATGCACGAAAGTGTAAACACACAGATGTGGTTTTCGAAGGATAAAAATCTAAAATCAATTTTTTCTTCAAGAAAGAAATTGCTTAGAAAAGAAACACTGAGATAGAGGGTTGCGCGATTTGAGCGCGTGCATCATTGATTGCTTTTGACTCTTGCAACAAAGCATGATGCTCTCATTAACAAATAATATAGTTCACTTGTCATTTTTCACCTGATGAAATAGTGGTGTTTTTGTGCTGTTATTACGCTTTGGTTTAATTAACATTATTCAACACTGCTGTTTTCTGTTTTTTCTTGCAGCGAAAGGGGACATCGTGGATTGCTCGTTAACATCTTTGTTTGCCGATAGATCTGTCCAACCCAAATGCTCTTCAATAGCACCATCAAATGCTGTCCCAGGAGATTCGTTTGGTCAGAGTTTGGCAAAGGCAAATACAGGAGAACTGAATGTAAGGCAGTTATTGCTTGTTTTGAAAGCATATCTATGCAGCACATGCTTCCGGCAAAACAAAGTTTTTACTATAAACAAAACAATATGAAAAGAAATGGAAAAGCACAGCACATAAAAAGATAGAAAAGTAAGCAAAAGAAAAGCGCACATTTTACTTTTGAACGACGAAAGGTGCTAACTTACGCCTAAATCTGTCTCATTTACAGCATACGATTTGAAAATCGAACAAAAATAGGTTTTTGGAAACCTTATGTGTTCGTGGTACTGTTAGAACCAGTCATGAACTTTTGAACAATTTTATTGTCGAACCTGTGTTCTGTACTGGGGGTACAGATTCTGTATCTCCCATCACCCATGTAATGCTAAGAACCATTACAAAATGTCTGCGAAACAAAATGTGCCTGGAAATTCGGTTAAACTACATTCAAACTTTCATCCGCCAAATTTACGGTCAACAATATCATGAAAATACCTCCGTGGTTTTTATTGGATATAAATACAGTGTCATTAACCAACAGACAAAAATAAAAACGAACGTAGTCACTAATATATTAACAAAAAACGATGAAGAAAAAGTATTGAAAGAAGCTGCTGCCTGTTGCAGCTATCGCTGAATTTTGTTGATTTTTAATAGGCTTGTTTGCCATCAAAGACACAGAATTGTACTGGAGTCAACTTTAGCCCAGGGTACTGCTACAGAAGCAACAACAGAGGAAAAAGCTGGCACGCCGATCCCAAAACGAAAACCTACGGTCAGTCGAATGTTTTGTGTAACGGACATCGAACAGTTTATTAACAAAATAGTCGGACCTAAAGCCCTGCATCACCAAATGCTTTATTCTCATTAAAAAATGAAAAATAGTGAGAATTTTTTTTCTTAGACAGCTTAAATTGAAAATGATTTCTTTCAATACACTTCGTTATCACGCTAATTTTGACTGCATTTTTTTGTTCAGTTTCTAATGTTCTCGCTTATTCAAAGTCTATGAAACGGTTCAGAGCCCGTCTGATTTTACAGTTTGAAATTCCCTATTTGTATTGACGTACTCAGCAACAGATGATGCTTTGCGAAAATTGACCTTCACTTGTTTTATCCTTGTACTTTACAATAATCCTCTACTGTTGTCTAAAGCATTCAAATGTATCGTGGTTATTGTGTCAAATATGATAATGGCACTGGTGCAAAATCATCAAAGGTTTAGCATTCACTCTGAAAGAAGTACAGTGCAATATATGGGCATCTCTGTGCGAGCCACTGGAAGCAAACTATGCTCGGACGAAGCTTCAAAAAACTTCTGAAATGTGTATTGAAAGTGCGCATCCACGAAGCCCTTTTAGAATTTAATCTTTCTGTGATATTTCACAAACTCAAAAAGAGAAGATTAAGTGTCCTTCTCGAGATGGGATTTTTATGCGTAGAGTGCAACAAAATCCTGGACCTGATGTTTGTTCTTGATGGATCTGGATCAGTCGGACATGACAATTTCGAAATTGTAAAAAACTGGACGAAAAATGTTGCATCGTTTTTCGACATTTCCAATGATTTTGCTCGTTTGGGCGTTGTTCAATATTCTCATTTTTACACTGGCAGGTAAAGGTTGATGGATATAGTTGTTGTTTTGTGTTTTCAGCATGTGAACTGTATTTTTCAAATAAAGATTTTGCAATTTAGGTCGATAACAGAAAAAGTGTGTTGCAAAGCGCAAGATAAATGCGAACAACACTTACGTTTGTCTTTAAAGTTGTCAATCCACACTTTGCAAGAAGTGAACTTTGTTTAAATAAAGCTGTTGCTGCTTAAAATAAAATAAAGCTGTTGCTGAAAAAAAAAAAAAACAAATAAATACAGTAAAATAAAAGCTGTTTGTTTAAAATAAACCTGTTGCTGTTATGCCAGTCAGCAGTTTTCGAATCTTCACAGCGAAAAAACAAATTTAATTGGTTCACAAACAGCTCAAAAGCAGATATGATTAGAATATTTGTTGAAGTTAGTCACGTTGGTAGTTTGAATAAAATCTCATTACGGCAGTCATTTTATAGACCCCTGAACGATCAGCCTTACATCAAAACGGAAGTTGCATTGGGAGCGTGCAAAACTCATGAATGCTTTAACGTGAGTAACTTTTCAGTATGAATGTTGCTAACATATAACATTCGAAGAAACAAAACATTGCCGAAATATATGCACGATGTTAAGTGTTAACGCGTGACATGTAGGAAGAGTGTTTGAATATAGCAACTTTAATAACATCATAAATATGTATCAAACGCCAACTAGTAAAATAATGAAACCTGTTCCATTGATACACCATTCATTTTATGCTCACGTGGTATGCCACCAGGTAAGAATTGCACATAACTTTTAGACACAGAGCAAGGCAACTCGTCATGATTCATAACCACTGCGTTTATGCAACTTGTCTGTGTTTCCATATAGAGGCTTTTCATTTAGTGATTTTTTGGGAGGGGGTTAAGATTCAATGTTATTGCAAGTTTTTGTTCCACTGTTGTTTATTACATTCAAAAGCCGATAATATAGGGCAATAAAAATATTTTTCTGCCTGAACTTGCATTCCGATGCAATTACCAAAGTTCTTAGGTGGGTAAATCGATAAAAACTTCTGTTTTAACACCTTCTCGCACCAAGACTATTTTTTTCATTTCAAATGTCTTTGTTTCTATATCTCAAATTTTCTATATTTCAGAGTAAAAAAATTTTTGCTGCAAAAAATGCGCACCGTAGTGCTGATGTTCTTTCAACTCATGAACTGAAAGAAGGGCAATAAAATCAGTTAGTCCACTCCAGTAAATTATGTCTGATTCTTAATTGAATTTGAAAATAGAAATTTAAGCCAATTTTTACGCAAGCAAGCCAATTAAAAAAAAATTCGTTCTAAGCCAAGTCGTGAGCAAGTTGATTATTTTTATAACTGACTACTGTTGTATAGCCTTTGTTTCCCTGACGCAAAGTAAACTAAAATTGTGCAATGTGTTTATTAATAAAGATTTTTTTACTAAACAATAACTGCACTTACGTAGTCATGAGGTAGTAAATAGGCTATCCACGATTAGCAATGATCGCGCTTGAACAATGTTATTTGGTAAAGTTATAAAACAGCACTGAATTTTACTGTCATTATCTCATTGAGTAAAACTGCACTGAATTTTACTTTTGTGCGACGCCCTTGGAAAATTAGAACGATGTACCAGGGCATCGCGACGCACAGTTTGATAAACATGGGTTTAAACATGCATTTTCTTCTGATGTCAATCGGATAATCCAAAAGCGCTTGTTCATTTTGGCACAAGTTACATGCACTATTTTATGAAACACTGACAAAATGTTAGTAATGGAATGATGAACAAGCCAAAAAATGTGTTTGTAATGGCATACATTGTGTTTTGCAGAAAAAGTTAGACTCGGTCAGGTTGATGGGATTTACAACATACACAGCTCATGCCTTAAATAAAACAATTACGGATTTCCAGGCCTCGGATCGCTTCGACAATTCTGCAACGTCAAAAGTGCTTATTCTCGTCACAGATGGACAGTAAGCAATCAGCCTGCAGATTTCCCAGCTGTTTTCTAGCAGTGTGTTTAATTCACTTTTATTCAAAACTAGCACAGCCGTTTTATTTAGCCAAAAGCGTTTATAAACCGTTTATGCCCTTTTGTTCAATTTTCAGACTGCTGCAACAAAAACTGAGAACAAAATTAACGATATGTTGCAAAAAGGACTGAGCCAAACTTCCGATTATCTTATCTCATTCAGGTGTCACTAATGTTGTGCTATTACAACTCCTGAAGAGTTACGAATTAAAAAACAATAATACGTTATAGACTCTAACTTTTTGTATCTTCTGCAATATTTTAGGGCCGACGCAAAATAGCTAGTCGATTTGTCGTCACAAAATTAAACAACCAAATTTTTGAAAAGTCGTGTATTTGTTAAAGAATTTATTTCTAATGCTTGTGTTCCAATTCAAATGCTTGAAAATTTGCATTAAGCTATGTCATTTTGATGGTCACTGCCCAGAGGATGTTTTAAGTGTTCCGGTAGTAGCTATGTAGGGTATGCAATGAGTCACGATGCTAAACCTGGGTAGTTCCTCTACCATATACATAAAATTCTGTGGTAATAATTGTGTCCACTAGAGTTATACAAAATCGATGTCCTCTTCAAAATTTGCTGATTGGTTCAAGTTCGTCGCCTTTATGGAGATTAGTTACTTGCTGCAGGAACTAATACTTGCATTATACGCTGTTCGGTATTCTGCTGCCTTTACGTAGCACATAAGGGACAAAGAAAGCAAACGTTTTGCAATTTTGAAAGAAACATAGGTAAACATAGACTTAATACGCTTGGCAACATTTTCAACAAAGAACTGAAGCAGGTTAACAACAACCGTCTTTAGTTCAACATGACTTTGGGGAGTGCTGCGGGATTGCAGTGTTGAAGGACCCTGTCACTGGCCGTCAAGTCACTGTATTCTCCTGCTCCGAAGTTTGCGTGCATGTCGGCGGAGTCAAGTCACAACCGTTCATCGTGGATGTTGGAATCCAACGAGGGTATATGCTGCCACCATTCCTCTTCATAATCTATGAATTGGAAAGACAATCAGAGCTGATTCGACAAGGGTGTCACTGTTGGAAGATGAAAGATAAACCGTTTGCTTTTTCCAGACAATGTGGTACTGTTTGCATCTTTGGAACGGGGCTTTCAACATAAACTTGATCAGTGTTCTGCTACGTGAGACCAAGCGGGAATGAAAATCGGCTCTGAAAAGACCGACGTGTTATGTCTCTCCTGAAACCCAAGGCAGTATACGCTGGGAATTTGGAGAAATACACTGCAGCAGGTTGAGAAGCTCAAGTACCTTGGTGCGGTATTCACGGTTGACGGAAGACGGAACGAGGAGATTGACGCACGGATTGGGAAAGGAGACGAATTTCTGCGTAACTTTTATGGCTATGTGGCCAGAAACTCTTAACCTTCACACACCTTAAAGCCATCAGTTTTTTATTCCGACCCTCACCTGTGGTCATGAATCTTGGGTTATGGCGGTAAGAATGCTATCTCAAGTGCAAGCGGCAGAGAGGGGATTTTTACGAAAAGTTGCCACTTAGCGACAAAGCGCTCAGCTGTGAAATTAGTAAAGCCTTGAATGCTGAGCCACATCTTCGAATGGAGATATCCCGGCCATGTGTCCAGTATATACCACGAAAGGTTGGCGATGCACGTCCTTCTGACCACACCCATGGGAAGGTGGCCCAAATGTCGTCTAAAAACCAGGCCGCGTGATTAATATTTTGGCCATGATTGGTCCCATCTTGGTGCGGAACCAGCAAGAGCAATCTGAGAATGCTTTTGACCGTGGGTTGCTATGCCCGCGATCCTCCCCAGAGGAAAAACTGGTATGCAAATGAATGAATGGTACAATTTAAGTTTATCTTTGCGTTTCCAAGCAATTCTTGACTGATTTGTCACAGTTTCAGCATTATTAGCTGGTAAGGGAAGGCAAGGGTCAACACGACCGGACTTCGACGAAGATTGCATCCACATTGGAATGTTTCCCTCCTTCAGTCGGAACAACTTCGTCGAACACCAAGTGCGGGGGTTGAGAAACGGGCGGTCTCTTCAACACCCTAAACAAATCTCTGCCCTAGCGATCGTCGAAGGCGCTCGAAGGACAATTTTTGTGTTGTGCAGTTACATTGCCTGTAACCTGGTACTTGCAACTGCGTTGTGTAAGAACTTTCCGCAAATGTTCTCGTGTCTTCGCCGTTCTGATCGTTGAGAACGCGACGGCATGGGCCATGTATGTATGTAGCTGGTAAGGAGTATTCAAAAGTAACACCTGTCGTCTAAAAGACGTTTGTATATACCCGACTTCAGCAAGAGTTAACTTCGAATAACAATCGATCTCTATTAGAAAAATTTTGCTTGTTCCGACTTCGCAGCTCTATGGAAGATTATGTAGAACTGTGTTGTTTTCGTTTTTATTTATTCGACGAACCTTATCGGTTGGATGTTGGTGACTCTTCACTTTTTATTTATTCGACCAGTGTCCTCTGATAAATGTGTTGATTTTCCAGCCCTGATGGCGTTGTTTCAAAAATGAACATGAATGTACGCTTAACACACATATGACATTGCATCACTACATTCTACGTGACGTATTCAGAAACCTTGACAATGTGCAAGGGCAGAGTTTAAGAAAAACATAACGTGAAGTTGGGTTGGCGTATGTTTCCTTTGTACTTCCAGCATAACCGTCGCCAGAAAGTCTACAGTAGGTGGGCTTTACGCTTGTGCAAGGCATTTGACATTCTAAAATTTGGAAAAAACTCCACTGATTTAATTTGTTCAATATTTCAATTTGGATGACTTGGAGCTTTGTTTGGAGAGTTAAGCCCACCAAAGCCCCACCCTGTGAGGACGGGACTACTCCCAGACTGGTTGAACATATTTAGAGTTTGATAATAGTACTACAAGGGCTTCCATTTTACAACTTGGTCATGCAGTTACAATGTTGAGAAGTGAGGAAGTATACTTCCTTTAACTTAGGTAGTTCATTCCATTAACAGAGGCAACAAAAGATCCTTAAGTTTTTTGGTAATAGTAAATTAAGGACATTTCAACAATCTGTTTATTATAGAAATAACGAGAATTTTGGACATTGGTATATTTGATGTGATCACATTATTATATACTCTTCTTTAAAATAGTTATTCTTAAGTTATCTGAAAATTCTTGTACAGAGCCAAAGTGCAAGAGCAAAATGACTTCATTAGACTGTAAAGCGTGTGGTAGGTTGCTACAAAAGTGTGGATTGTGACTACGATATATGGTTCACTGACATTGTATTTTATGAGCAAGTTCATGGCTTAAGGTTCGTGTCTTTTCCTCTTCGCCTTCAGTAGCACTAAACTGACTTAAGAAATAGAATAGGTTAAATTGGAAGCGTTTTCTCGTATCTGTGAGTTTTGCAAGTTGTATTGTAAGAATATTAGTGAAACTTTAATCATCGATTGCGTATAGTATGCTGCAAACTTTGTAACTGTTTTCGTTGAGAAATTTTGGGTCATTTGTTCGAAATAGCTTAAAAACGTCGTTTTTTTCGTTTTCGGCTATTTTTTATCAATGAAGAAAGCACTATGACCGAGTTGACTTACCTTTTTCGGTAATTAAAAAAAGAAATTGGTCAATGAGCGAAAAATCACGGAAAACAACAGTGCGTGGAAATCGCAGTGGGGGCAGTGGTGTCGATTGCTCATTTGAAACTGTTCCTGAATTAATGATTAGTGATTTAATTATATTTTGGGTGCGAGGAACTATCTGTTTATGAACGTTTTTGACATTTTCGAAAGCTTTATGTTCTGTAATTTGATGTTTCGAAATAGCAAATAACCTTTTCTTCTTTTGGTCACTCGTTGCAAATTTAAAATTTGTTTGATAAACACGAGTACAATTACTCTTTCATTGTTGTTTCTTCTTGACGATTTGTTGAACATCCAGAGTTTTGATAACTATGATGATAGTGCACACTGAAACTTGGCTTTATACAAAGGCAGCGCAGCTCAAACGATTGTAAAACGGGCAAAAGAGTCGAAGAGCTAGCATCATCTGTAGCTCTTGTAAGCTATAACACGAGGATTGAAAATACTGATATGAACGAAAAGTTAAATTGTGATAAAGAAACCATAAAGGACTTAATGTATCTGAAGTCTCGTTCGAAATATTTTTTGCACTTAGACACTTTTGATTAATATTTTCAACATTTGTATTCTTCTTCACTCGTTCGATTATCTTAAAACGACACTGGGAGACCCATTGCAGTCACAATATGCTGTACACCTTTCTGATTAATAACAAATATTTGCAAGTCGAGAGAGATCAGCCATGTATCGGGTTTCTCAGAAGCAAAAAGTGTTAAAGGTCGCGCTGAACGTAAGTCTCGCCAGTTATTGTGTTTCAGAGATGTACTTTAAAGGTTTTGCGGACAATGATAATTTACTTTTAAGTCGAAAGTTAGGACAGAAATTCAAATGTACCGCTGTACTTTCACTTAATTTTGAAGTTATTTTGCTTCGAAGAATTGTCACGCGAAATGAGTATTGTTTACTATCTATACGCTGATGGTGAATCAGTGATGATAAATCAATGCACGGGTGATACTGCAAGTTTTCTGTTCCTTAAACGCATTTTTGATAGAGTGTTGCATGAGATTTACGCACTTTTATTCTCTCTTCTTTTTGGAAGGATCGAAACTCTTATTTTATTGGTAAGAGTATACTGGCAGATACGGCTCAGACGGCAGCTTAGCATTTGAAAAGCTGTTACAAAGTTTGCTGCGTGTTGTTATCTTTTTCTGCCACGAGATATGCAATCATCTAACTTTGGAATTCACAGTGCACTTTTAGTCTTCGTAGCTTATTAGTGGTGTACAAGGCTTGGGGAAAAGACAAAGACAAACTCAAAAATTATTTGACTTTTTACTCAGTAAGCATTTTAGTGACGTGTGGATGAAATTCGATAGTTAGCAAGTTTGTTTTTGCTGATCAGAGAACAAAGCAATGAGTGTACACAAAAGATGACATGAAAGTATACATTATCAAACATTTATGCGTTTGCAGATCAAGCGATCCACTGTACTTACCACAAAGCGCAAACTACGTCCGTTCTTTGGGCATTACAACATTTGCTGTAGGAATTGGAAATAAAATAAAACAATCGGAGCTCAGGGTGAGCATANTTTGTACCTTTATCTCTTAGNTGTCATTCACAATTTTGTTCTTTACATTAATTCNTGTACAAATAAAGTTTTTCATGTGTGGGACTCAGTTAATCTATGAAAAGTTGCACATTAATTATTAAACGCCGAAATCCAGTATAATACCAAGGGAATTATGCTACTTCTATTTGCACACCATAACAGCTTTGCCATTAAATTGATCAAACTCTAGTGCAGGTGTTCTTAACATGTGATTTGTGAATTCCTAAGGCCTTAGGGCTCCGTGAATGTGATTTAAAGGATCAATAGCTTTGCTCCGAAATTTGGAAAGGGGTACTCGGCTTTGCAGACGTTTCCATTAGTACAACGATGATTAAAACCTAATTTCGACTATTTATTGCAACATTTCTTCTTTAAGGGTTCCGTAACTTTATTGAGATGTACTAAGGGTTCGTTACCCACAAATGTGTAAAAAACGCTGCTCTAGAGATAACACTTGTTATGCCTACAAGCAACGAGGCAACTGTTTAGTTTGGTTGATTTTCCGTCGGTGATGTTCGTATTCGTAAAGGTCTTTAGGTGACTAAGTAGTTTTTTGACGTTCGCCCTGAACTCTTTTGAAGAAGTTACCGTTACATCTTTGCGTTCAATACGTGATTAAATTTGGTTACGTCAAACGCTGACCACTTAGCTTGCACATTCCAAACGATGTTTCTATTTATGGAAGAACAAACGAATAGAAATTCAGCACAAATTAACCGGAGCGAAGCAAGTTTAACATCACATCACCTTTGTGCGTCTTCCCAAGTGTATGCGTCACACATGTAACGTCAGCTAGGTTCTTCGGCATCATATGACTTACTGTAATCACAGGCAAAACAAGAACCTACTTCACTCCATGAAAGTGCTTAAATACTACCTCATAAGTGTGCTTCCACGGGATCAAAGTATCTAAACAAAAAGCCAACATCCTTTTTGCGTCCAGTGAAGCTGGGATTGCGTCGAATCGTGCACAGCAAACAACGCGAGTGGATAAACGCTGGCGAGTTTTGTCGCTAAATAGGGTTGAACCAAACTCAGCACTTCATGTGATAAATCTTCGACTTTGCTTCTGCAGATGATACATCTATTTTCTATTAAGTGTATGGCATACTTTGAAACGACATTTGAGATATAGTTGTTGCAGTTAATGCCTCCAAAAGACCAAACTAATGGGTCGTGATTGACCAAAAAGGTGTGATTGCAAATTTGACATGACATAGTGTTTGGATCACGCACTATACTATTGCTTCCCTATGATCACACTGTGTCTTACTTCGGCAGACAATTGCAACAGGAAATAAAGATTCTGACAAAAGAGTTTACTATGTACGAAACTTTACTGGACTTGAAGAAATCGTCAATCAACTCAGGACTGCAATCTTGACCATTACATTGGAAGGTGCTTCCCGTGCAGCCGATATTTTTTTCTATATAGCACTTCTTCGTAAAAGTGATCAAGGGAAAGTTTCGCTTATTTTGCGATTCTGACATACACAAACATAGAACAAGTTTGGTAAATGCAACCAGAACATACTGGAAAAACATGCTAATAAATAGGTTTGTTAAAATCGGCTATTTAGACCCTTAAGTTGCGTTAAGATGTGCTACTTTTATATCCAAAATAAGTCATAGCTACTCCTTTAATGAAGGAGAAGAATCTTTGTCTTGCAACGCTGCTTTACTCATGCAGCTGGAAGTCGATGCATTGCCTAATTACAGCTAAATAATGGCAATTAAGCCCCAATGATTCGGAAGTTCAAGGGTGTAAATTTCTTTTTGTATATGTTTCAACCAATTCTGGAAAAAATCGGTTTCCTATAAGGGAGCTGTCATCTGGACTGACGTGGAACAAAATCGTTACACGAAGTTAACTACTGCGTTGCTGTCCAATTCTGCTGTCGTTTCGTCTGTGTTTAGCCTGCAAAATGCTGGCGGACACGCACTATTTGACTGCACTTCATCTAGAGTCTACTCGACTTTAGTCAATAAAAACAAGCTCTTTCAGTAGCCCACTTTCTCCGACAAATCTGACAACTCATCACAAATGAAAGACATCTTGTTACTCTCTGCTAGTATTTTTGTAGTGTAAATCTTGCAGAAAAATTCTGTTGCCACCAAACACAGCAAGGACACAATACAACCGATCCAGAGATTGCAAAATAGAGAATAGCCTTGACTTGGTCAGGTCTGTGACAAGCCCCATGAGAGCCATTTGTAATACATCCAAAAGTTGGATCGAATGAATGACATTCAAGTTACGGTTTCATCAACAATTGACGTAGGGTAATAGATCTTATGGGAGGCCTACAGGATTGTGCAGAAATACCTCGATTTTATTACAGTATGTACATAAACCATTACCTTTGCCTGCTTGTCGATAGGTTGCAGTAAAGTCACAGTCAGGTGTGACGGAGACAATGGATTGGCCATTTATTCTATAGTAATCTATGATTTCGTATACAGTCACCTGCTGTTGAAACTTCATCTTGTTGCATGGCACGTCCTATTGCTTGGCAACGCTGGGAGTTGTTCAATTGCTAAATGCACACATTGATTGAGGTAGAATCTTAAAAATCTTGCAATACTAAGAATATTGAAATTTGTAATTGATTGACCAACGAGGTTTGCTTGACAGGTGCTGGAAATTCTTCAGTTTCTTCATACAAACTTCAATTGGGAGAGCTAGGATTTTCAATGGTGTATAGGGCAAAGAACGTAAGATGTTTATTTCTCACCGGAGTTTTTTTTCTACATTTTCCTTTTCATGAGTGAGTTGTGTGCGTGGGTGTGACTGCACGTTCGGGTTGAATGATGTTGGTTAAACTGGACGTCTTAGTTGTTCAAGGTACGAAAAAACAGTGAAAAAAAATCGTAGAAAAAATGCTTCAGTTATAGATTCACATAATCTTGCATTTCAAAAACTTGCTGTTATGATTTCTTAAAAATAATACACAAGTTGCATTTAAAAGGAAGGAATATATAACGAAGTTCCAAGTAGTAATCATTATAGAAGAAAACAATGATAAAGATCTTTATTTGTGTTGTGAAACTTGTGAAAAAATCAAATTGATTATATAGAAATATTTGAAAATCAACCAGGAACAATTTTCAAATATTTTTGCACCAGACGGCAGCTATAAGCAAGTGGGTGAAGATTTTAGGCACAATAGACTCAGTGGGTCGTTAACAAAATTTAGAACCACTGTAAGACAAAAGTTTCGTTGCATTCATGGTTAGCAGCTTTGAAAGAAGAAAGGACCTTAGAGAACGTAGATGTTAATATCTTGCATTCAAGATAGATATGAATTCATGAAGAGAACCAAACTTTGACCTCTGAACGATCTTTTCGAAAAAGGTATGTCATTGTGTGAAGTATCCAAGCAGTAATATTCATTAGCGATTCTGGAAAAAAGTTCTGAAGAAGTTTTGAAGAACGCGAAAGCGTTCATTCTCTTGTGCATTTACTGTACAGTCTTCAATTATGATATGATTCCCGGAACGATTTTTCTGGTAGTGCTGGTACGGTGAAAAAATCAGCACCAGCAATGTTTTGACTAATTTCAAAACTATAGCTTTTCGAAACCTGCAAGTGGCAGCAGAATTTCAATTGCACTGCCTTGTTCAAGACGTAACTTCAAAACAGACCAAACATACCATCCCAGTGCAATTCTGTAATACAGGTGATATCTTCTGTTGCTATTGATGCCACTTTATTCTACTTTTAACGTAGTGGATTATCCCTGCTAAACGGTGGAATAACTTTCAGAGGAAAGAAACAAAAATAGATTTGTAGGCACATAGTATGATTCTTTCGCGTTTTCTTCATCACCGTGAGGATTTATCAAATTATTTGGCACAGCACACATAACCTAGATTAGAGGTTCCCAACCTGGGATACATGTACCCCTAGGGGTACATTTGCCAATGTGAAGGAGTACATTTAGGTTAGCAATTGAAGCGAAAAATATATTTATATATTATTTGTTTTCAAGTATTTCTACATATATTAGTAAACATTATTTACAAATATCATTATATGCTCATTGTTAAATATATTAATTTTTCGACATCACANCGAGTCTACTTTTGTAGTCCCAAAAATCGAGAAGTTCTATTAAAAATTCAACGAATGTTTTATTTTACTCAGGCTTTTTGTCATAAGAAATTTTAAAGGTGCATGGTCATCTGTCGAAATGCTGAAGGGTTACATGGTCAGTAAGGTTGGGAACCCTGGCCTGAATACTGGAACTCTCCACTACCACCCTGACTGAATTATTGTAGCATTTTTGCAAATGTGACAAATTTCAGATTTGATATCAAAACAGGTTGTGTAAGAATGTAAATAGTTTTTTCAATACAGTTGAAATATTTTGAAAGAAACTGTTGAAATGAGTTTTGAATCACCACCTTCCGCAGTCTTCCTGTAATTGTCTGATAGGAGTTAACAGTACAACTACCTCCAGTTAAGGACTATTGCGCAAGGTTATGACAGGAAGTTCCATTACTTTTTGAAATCATGAGAAATTATTGTTGAGTTAAATACAGCAACAATAATTTGTTGCGGATATTTTTATTAACCGAAGTTTGTATAAAAACAACTAATTCTTTTTGCTGTTATGTTTGTGGAAAAAATAGCCTATTGCATTCATGCATGGCAAGCAACACATTGTTGGACATATTCTTTGTTGTCGACTGATCTGGGAAATCAAACACGACCATTTCGGAATTATGAAAAGATGAGCAAGGCCGGATTAAGGCTTACTGGTGCCTTAACCACTGCCCGATTTTGACGCCCCCTCTTTCATAGGACAGAACCTGTCATTTATAGTTGTTGACCTGTCTAACCTGACATATAATACTGTTTGCAGTAATGAAAATACAACATGTATTCGAGTGCTTCACAAATTGAATGTATTCAAAGTTCCTGCATTCATAACCTGAACTGCATTTTTCTAAATTTTATTTTTGCAAAATCACTGACAACATCCTTGAAAGTAATACTTCTCAAAATATCTGCTTCCATTATCAATTTACATTGCGAGTTGAGTCTTTTGAAACACATCTGAGCTTATCGTTTTTTTTACACGCTTGCGTTGTGAGAAACATCACTCTGTTGGGCAGTTGTCAACCGTTAATGTTAATAATATTGCAAAGGTAGTTTCAATGTTTTTGAAAAGCACTATCTAGTTTGTCTTCTGTAATTGTTTTGTAAAGTTCTGTGTGAGTGAAACATGTTTTCTTGGTTGTATTGGACTTATGAAAAACATATGAGTGGAACTGCTGAAGCTCTGTGGACAACGTCATCTGGATCAGCATAAGTGAGTATGTGACAAGCTTTTGAATACCTGTCACTTTGTGATAATTGGAAATTAACACCCTATTGCTTGACATTAGGAACATCTATCCAACATGAGAATCTGTCTACTAGTTTTTGTACACCTTTCGTCTCCTCATTTCAATTTCTATCGTCTCAACAACTACATAAAAAGTGGATGTACGGAGATGGGGTATTTGTCTTTGGCAGTGAGAATGACATCTGATGCGTTTCAATCGTTGCGAACAGGGTGGATATGAGATTTTAGAAGCCCGGGCAAACTCTGAAAAGGGCCGCAAAACATCGCTAAAGGGGCTACTGACCTCTATATTTGTTCACGTTATATATAAAAAGTGGCCCTATATTTTGCACTTGCTATACAAAAACTTTATTCGCTGAAGGCAAGTTAAATGTTTCATTTCGACTGGGAATTTGCTTCTGCATGAAAGTTAATTTCACGTTCTAAATTGTTTGAAGTCATTTGATTTTAAATTGAACTTTATCTACACGCATTAAAGTTGTTGAGGGGTCTATTTGGCACATTTGCACATAAACTTTGCTTTAATATGAAAAAAAATGTGTATCACTTCAGAGCTTATTTGAGGTGGCTCTAGAGTGGTTCATAACCTTTTTAACAAAACAATGCAAAAACTAAATGCGAAATTCTCAGAGGGAGGCCACACGGTATTTCTGAAATAGGGGTGGGGCGAGGCGACGCCCCGTCCACCCCAGGTTGGGAATTTTCTTATTCGCCAACGTGTATCCCTGGATTTGTGTTCAACATCTCAGAGCAGGCCCTTGCAAGTGATTCAAATCTCTCAAACTCATCTCTTGATGTGTGCAACTGGTCTACCAATGATGAATAAAAATCTCCACATGTTTGCAAAATCATATTTTCACTCTGAAGAAGTTGACTTATTCAGTAAAGTTTTTCTAAAAATTCATTCCAAAAATTTAGCATGAACACAAATTCTTGTTCACACATCTTGTTTGTACTATTCTATACCTCTTTTCTAGTGTCAATTTTTTTCAGTTGGTCATCTAATAAATGATGCAAAGCGCACAGCATTTGAAAAAAGTGCTTGAAATTGCTGCAATTCCACCACTTGTGCTTTCAACCTGGTGTCTAAAAGGGACTTCAACACTTTTTCATTTCCAATGCAATCTTCTAGAAATCTCCAAGTAGTAGCTGAGACCACAAACAACGTGCAGAGCAGCTGTACGGTGGAAAAAATCAATTACACCTTGACAGCAATCCACAGCACTTCATCCAAACTGATTTGCATTCCAAAGCTTTCACTAAATGTCCTTGTAACGTCCGCACATGTCGGCAGCACTATCGTATGACTGCAGGGTTGCCAGATGAAACTGTCAATAAACAGCCAAACAGTGCTAAAAAGAGGCCAAACCGATTATTTCAAGGCCAGAACAAAAGGCCAAACTGCGTTTGTGGTATTGCTATTCCTTTGTCACGTAGAAACATCTCAATTGCATGAAGATACCATTAGAAATTTACTTCGAAATTTGGATTAAGTCTTGTTTGGCCTTGTATCGAAGCTCGTTACTGATGATTCTCTTACTTTTCATGGTTCGTGAGATTGCACAAGTTGGGTACAATGGTGCCACAGTTTGCATACTGATCTATTGGCAGCTCTCGCTGCACCAATGTGAAAGTCACCTCTCATTCACTCCTGTACTTACAACCAGAATGATAAGAGCACTTCCTCGACGTCATTGTCGCATTTCTATCGCGGAGATGCAGACCTGTCCGCAAGCGTTGAGCCTGCTTTGTGCATGCAACACACGAAATTAATTATTTGCGTCATCACTGGGAATGTGTGCACTGTCTAAACATTTCCAATAATTACGCAAAAAAAGTATTTCGAATCTTGCATAGCTCAAATCTTACTCACATCACAACGCTGGCGTCGGTCTAATATAGCATTTATTGCAAATACTTTCCAAATGTGTTTCCGAATAAAATGGAATAGTAATATTTTTTTAAGCGTAAAAGGATCAAAAACGAGTTAAATTGCCAAACGAATTTTATAAGGCCAACCAACTTGAGTTGAGGCCAAAAAAAGGCGAAAAGGCCAAAGAAAATTTTTTAGGCCAACTAACTTCAAACAAGGCCGGATTTCTGAAATTTGACCTAAAAATGGGCAACCTGGCAACCATGTATGACTGTCCTCTGCATTTACTAAAATTCAATTTACAGTCACCATGTAAATACCGTGTTTATTCCATGGTAGACCGCGGCTTACAAATTTTTTTTTCATAATTCCGTTTATAAATCAATGGCGGCTTATGTTTTTTTTCCGGTTTATAATCAATGGCGGCTTATGTTTTTCAGTTCTTTACCTTATCGAAAGGTACAGATGACGCTCAGTCTTTCCTTGGTTACGTATTTTTCGACCAAACTCTCTTCACATTCTATTCTCTTCAGCATCACGTGTACATCCGTCACAGGAGGGATTATGATGGACAGAAGGCAGTTGTGGTGGTGAAGCATCATTACCAGGATTACGAATAAACGGGAAACGTGCTAGTACGCGAAAGTATCTCGGAGGCTTTTGGTAACCTGTTCTTCGTTGGTTTTAATTTACTTTCAATATTTATCTCAAGTCTGTGGTGGCCATCTCAACTATAGGGCAGGCATAGCCCGGTACCCCAAGCACGTGGTAAGCCTGATTAGTCCAGCCCTGACTGAACGAAACACGTTGCTTCATCCCTGGATATTTCCAACTACTTTGCTCGTCTATAGGCGTTCTTCAACACTTTCATTATGTAAAATCCGGTCAAAAGTTTTTTGCCAATAACATACTTTTGGCCCGAGACCTGAATTTTGCTTCTTGCCGGGACGTTTGAAATCAATGCCTTGCCCAAAGAGCGCTACGGCATTTCACTCAGTGGCTTGGGACTGAACACACAAATTTTCAATTGAGAGGAAGGCACTCTACCACTGAGCTTTTGACGTCCTCCGTTGTGCGTCCTCCCTCGTTATGCGATGTCCCCCGTTCGACCTTGTGCACTTTTCTATAAAGGTTCTTGAAAGATAGTTTNGCCCAGTAGTAACCTCNGAAAGTCTGAGATNCCAAACATCCAAATAACAACAATAATAAGATGCACAAACAACGTTGCTGACTATGCCNTATTGTGTTAACTTTTTTTGTACATAAAACTGATTACCTTTAATTTTGTTTCGGCGTACGTCCATGAATTGTAAAAATAATTTCAAAATATGATGAAGGCTGAAGCTCTGATGCATCAGAAACTGGCAGGTAATTCTACATAGGACAGCACTGAGACAACCTCTGTGTATTTTCTGCTGCCAGCGATTGTTGGAGTGAAACATGTTATCACGAGTCTTGACTTAAATTGTAACACCGCGTGCGCCACTTTTTTGTAAAGTTTTGCAACACCATACCTCGCTAGCCGATTGAGCTAGAGAGCTGTTCAAACCCTTTACGGATTCAGCAAGTCTACTAGTTTAGATGTACAAAAATGTTTTCGTTTGGGGTTTGGGGTTTTCTGGGGGTAACGTCATAATGAGGGGATGTTTTCGCCTTTTTGGCTAAGTTTACCTGGCTCTAGGTGCCAACCCAATGAGCTGTTTTATTGGCTCTAGCTTTTCATGGAAACTAGGCTATCATCCGAGTCCTCAGAGCCCTTGATTGACTTTCTAGCATATCTGGAGTGAAAATTATGGCTGAAAAAGAGAGCTCTTCAAATCCTCTAAAGACTCGTGAAGTCTTTCAGTTCAAAATTAAAAAATATTTTAAGTTTTGGGTTTGGGGTTTTTTCGATGACGTCATGATTGGAGTCGGTATTACAATTCATTTCATGACGTCATCGGCCGATCCAATGAGCCGAATTTGTGGCTCAAAGTTGTATTGGATTATAGGCTATAATACGAGTCTTTTGAGTCCTTGATCAACTTTCTAGCGTTTCTGGTTCAAAAGTTATGGCAAAAGAATTCCAAATATTTCAAGAATTTCCTAGCTAGGGGATAATTGGGGATTTCCCTAATTGATTTCCGGACGTTTGGCCATAGTTTTGGAACCAGAAACGGTAGTTCAATCAAACCCTTTGAAGACTCGTATGATAGCCTAAAATCCAATGAAAACTCTAGTCAAAAATTGCTCATGGCGTTGGCTTCCAGGGCCTGATGACGTCACCCAAATGTAAACAAATATGCATAAATACACCCACATTTTGTCAACATCAACAAAAAACCCGACATCCAAAAGTTAACAATTTTTTTTAATTCGAAGCAAGAAGACTTTCTGCATCCCCAGAGGGTTTGAACAGCTCACTAGCTCAATTGGGTGGCGAGTTATGGCCATTGGTACAATACACCCGGGGTCAGCATTTGTGAAAGTACAATTTTTACCAATTTTTGTTTTTTGAGCCTAATTTTGGTTCCAGATATGCTAGAAAGGCAAACAAGGGCCCTAAAACTCGGATGATAGCCTAGATCCGAAAAAAAACTTGAGTCAAAAAACGATTCTGTGGGTCGGCGTCCACAACCAGGCAACCACAACTAAAAACATTTACCAATAAAACGTTACCCACAGAAAGCTCCAAACACAAAACGAAAAATTTTTTTTAAATCTGAACTAGAAGGCTTCCCGAATCTGTAGGTGGTTTGAACAGTTCTCTAACTCAATCGGTTGGCGAGTTATGTTGATACAGAGTTCTACAAAAAAAGTGGCGCACGCGGTAGTTAAAGGGTAGAAAGTGTAAACTGGGATATAATACCTGGAAACCACAAATGCAATGTTCTAACTTGCGTTTAGAAAAATTGAAGATGTCTTGTCCTGCAACTGCTTCTGCTAATGGAATACATTTTTTGAAAGATTGGTTGCAATAGCACAAAGTTTTAGTTACACAAGTAAGGCGAAAATTACCATAAACACGAGCGTGCTGGTGCTGACTCGTTTATTTGCCGTAGGGAGAAATGTCCCATGCCCAGATAGTAATGACTTGAAGCGACACAGTCGAAAGGAAAGAGGAAATTGTTAAGTGATGTATTCAATGAACGTCACTTTACGTTGCAGTGAAGAAAGTTTCCAAGTGACGCACCCGGGCAACGTAAGGCGTGCAAACGAGGCACCACGTGCGATCACAGTTTTTCAGCAACAGTTGTCAAAGCAAGGTTTGTTTCTGGTGAAGAGAATGTGGTGACTAGTTCGTATGAAATTTTCATAAGTGCCGCGACAGAACTTTATTGGTGTAATCAGAATCATAGCCTTGGTTTAAAAATTTTAAAATCTACAAGATTTTTAACATTTTTAACATCTTGTTAAACTTATAAACAGTGCGATTATTTAGGAAATTATTGATAGATTATCAAAAAAGAAATCACTGAATAGAAGCATTGAAAGGGACATTCTTGATGAACAATAACTAAGGAAAACATATAACCCTTTTTTAAAGTTTTGATGGAGTCGGTTGAATCAAGCAAAACTCAGACAGGTTTTACTTCTGAATTTTGTTTTTGCCTTTTATGCAAAGCTGAACGTGTAATCATAATTTATAATGCTATTAGAAGTTTATTTTGTTGCCTTATACTGCTTTTCTAAATGTACTTGTGCGTGGAGCTTCAACTTGGCTACCGAGAGACTCGTCACAGCTTTTCAATGGAACTTCAATCACACCACGAGTGGATCACTAAACGCAACGAGTTCCATCTTTTTCGGATACAGCTTTGCGTTCAAGCAACAAACTAACCTCGATTTCACGTAAGTTTTTATTGTTGCTTCTTAGAAGCAAAGGTTTTGTAATCAAATGTGCTTGAAGCAAAAATACTTTTTTTAAACAAATTAACTTACGGTTTCTCGGGTGCAGACATTAACACAGTTCATTACTGCATTCTCAGCAAAATAAATGAAGCAGTACCGAGGCAGTCGTTTTCAGCTACGTTATTTGGGATATTTCTGTATTTTAAAAAGGGCTTTAGTGACGTGTCTTTCATTTGATACAAAAATACTGCAATAGCGTGCAAGAGCTGGCTTATACTTTTATATTGTTTAAAAAATTTAACACCGTGCGGATTTAGGTGGACGAAAATAATATAATCTAAGAAATGAAAAATTACAGAACTGCTGTATAAGCGAACAAAAACGTTTAGACTTCGTCACACAACCACAACACATTTTTCTTACTTAAAACTGTGAAACTTGGTCTATAATTTCGCTGGTTTTAGTTTATAAACAGCACATGAGTAAAGGCAAATGTTTTACTGGTCGGTTTGCTTCCTACCGTGAACTTTCTTAAAACGTACAAGGTAACTCGCATTTCCTGTTTTTTTTCTTAGCTATTGATAAAAAANTACTGCNAAACTCTATTTTGCCATGAGCGATTTAGAAATCTTCATCCCTTTAGAATANCTCTTTTCAGCAGATCCATCAGGCAGTTATTCNTGTAAAAACAAAAGGCTAATTGTTGTCATTATACAGCGAAGGTCGTTCCCTGAAAAATTTTGGTATAANATGCCACTCCACCAGCGCGCAGTGCTCAGTCAAACGTCGTGCCTTCGTGCTTGTCAGCAGTAGATTTGTGTCTATGAAACAGGNGTCCAAACATTTTCAACAATAATGCGCACAATCAACGACGCTGATATACTGTATTAAGTGAAGAGAAGTTCTCGGCGCGGAACTTTCATGTGGCATTTGCAGCGATACGCAAAAAGCCGACATTTTTTGGCTTTCACTTTCTTTAAGAAAAAAATTATGACTTTACTTAAATTTGGATAATATAGGCCACTTGAGACTCGCCGAAATTTCCGCTCTCATGACACTCCTGCCCAATGGGACTTACCCGTAACGTATGGCCAATGATGTTTACAATCACGGTCGGTCAAGGCGTGCAAGACAGAGAGTGTGGTAACAAACACTCAGACCTGGCTCATTGCACTCGGTTACGTCATCCCTTTGGAGTGTTGCGAGTGGTATGTGGCGCCCGTCTCCGCTTGCTTGCACTAGGGACGACGCTGTCAAAATCTATCAGCACATTTTTAAGAGAAAAGCGATTTAATGTAACTCAACCCATCCTCAGTCCTGAAATCTGCTTGCAATGCTTACGTGTAAGCAGCTGAACGCCTAAATCACGGGCAGAGAAAACAGACAAACTTAAGACTAAAATGAATAAATGAAAATACAAACTGTGTTAAGTAAAAACTGGGAAGTACGCTGTCCCCCAATAATCACTTTCATTAAAACTGAAAATCTATATGGCGGCAATATCGGAGCAACAAAACCACAGCTATGCAATCACGCCGCGATAACTCAACACAAAGAAGAGTGAATGCGTAAACGGAACTGTGGTCAGAAAGTGTTTGCAGACGTATTCTGGGGAGTACCTACTGCGTTTAAATGTCAAACGTTGGGAAGGGAGACACAAAAATCGGAAAATAAAATGCTGCATGTGTGGTAAGAAAGAGGATAAAACAAATGGGCCAAGCGGAATGGGAAAATCTACAAACATAGCAAAGGCGTACAAGAATTATTTCACACGAGAGAGGATCATGTTATCTATATCAATTTGTGCATATACTGTAATTTATAGCCATTTATCTTCGCAAGTTTCCAGATAGTGAAAACTGGGTTTTTATACAAAAGTAGTAGCGCAAGAGACATTAATAGTTAGTTTATTTATGATGTCATAGAACACTGCATAGTGTCGCAATAGGCACTTTTGTCGTTGTCACCCCTTTTGCCTAGTTTGTTGCAATTACTTCGGGGCCCTGACCATCTCTTGAAAAATTTGTTTACTGTTGGCCAACATACTGTTGATGGCATATCACACAAGTGACCACCTAAATACTGCAGTATTTAGATATGTGCACAAACCAGGTACGTGCACAATGCACATACCTGGTTTTAATTCGGCGGAAAATTTTTGTTTGTTGCCAGGATCGAACTTGGAACCATGGATTTTTTGTGTTTTCCTTGGCAAACCATAAAGTGAACAGTGCTTAACGTCTTTTTGTCTTATAGCAAGGTGCTTGTAATTGGTTTGTTTTTGTCCATTTGTGGTGTGTTTAAGGTCGTAATCATTAACGTCGAATTTAAGCACTTTTTTGTTTGATAGAGTTAGTAGGTGGGGGAATAGTGTAGCCCTCTGGGCATCTTTATCTTCACATTTTGGGAGATGCAGTCTTTCTTTCCATATTGATGACATTACTATTATGTTATTTGTCATGCCCAAAGGAAATTTTTAACGGATTGCATTTTCTTTAAAGTCGGTTTAGGCAAACGAGGTAATCTTCTTTCCTTTGGTTGATTCGCTTCAGTCTTATTGCCTTTCCGAATAAGAATGACTTACATGTCGCCTTTCGGTGGTGTGATTTACGGTTAATGAACTCTTTTCCTTTTGCTGCTGGATTTTACAAAGGCTTTAGTGGAAAATCTGAAATCATCTAGCTACGCAATGATTAACGTCTAAGAATTCCACTTCGCCCATCTGGTTGACTGTGCAGGCTTGGCGAAACCTTAGTTCGAAGTCACTGCGGACAAATGCTGAAGTGCCTGTCGAATGCTTTCATCAGACGTTTCTCATGCGAATTTCCAATTATGTCAATGATGAATCTACAGAAAAGAAAGTACTTTTATCTGGGTTCGTTACGCCGCCTAAAGATGCAGTAGAGAGCGGGCCTTCTGAGTCTATGAATTTTATTTTTTATTTGCTGTTGCATGTTTCTGAGATTGTAATTGTGTACTTTTATTTTTATCACATAACGCCTACCACGGCAATTCTGTGTTTCATTCTCAATAAGTTCTTACCTGTTTTTTAGGTCATAGACCNAAATNTTTTCGAAATGACCGAAAAAAATTTAAGTCATTTTGGTCAGAATGTATGAAAATATAGGATAAAAAACACTGTTATGGCGAGTTTTGATACAACTGTGAGACAAATGTCCGGAATGTTTCAGTGACCAAAATATCTTAGCAAAAAATGACCAAAATGTTTCAGCGAGGAAAAACCCAGGTTCTGATATGCAAGTGAATCACTGCATTACGAAACGAGTTGACTCCATTGTTCACCTTGCACAGCAACAACACTAGTTGACTGCTGCCTGCTTTCACTATAAATAGTCACCAGACAATTACTGTCACAAATGAGAACCAGATTGATTGCCTACTCCGCGAACGACGTGTCTTGCTGTTATTTTCGTATTAACCATGCTCGGTGTTTTCACCAATAAAGCTGATGATTGAAATTCCGAGTTGTAGCAAATGTGAAATAAATCGAACCACCTGCAACCGTAGTTTGTTTGTAACTTTATTTGAACAACAGATTCCTGCTGTTTTCTCACATTTNCTTATTAATATTAACAGTTATAGACAGACGTCTGTCATAAATAGGTGTGATATTGCTTGGNGATACACTGANGCACACGTGCTAAANATTAATATCAAAGAATTCCGTGAATGAATATCCCGACATCAATTGCATACAAACATTTTANATTTCAGAGGGTTCATCTCTGCACCAAAAGAATCTTTTCATATNAAAACGGAAACCCGCGGAACACTTTTCAACTGCAGTAAGTTTAAATTGCGCCTTGCAGAAGAACGTAACATAGCGCATGGAATTTCCTCCGATATTAATTTTCTACTAGCTCGCAATTATTTGAAATAACAAGGTTTGCGGTCTGGTCAAACAGCAATTTCCAACCTACCAAATCAAATTCAAATTCAGGATGTGCTTCCAGCATGAAATGGAGTTCAAAAACTTATTATAGCAGCAAATATTATTTGGTTCGTCATTCGTGAAGTCAATTGTGGTAGCTCGCTGTATCCAGAATAGCAAAAAGACGGCAATGATAGTAAACTTTGATTCAGTGAAATCGCAAAGAATTTTTGTGCATCAAAACGTGTTAAGAAACATGCTGTTACCTCGACAGTTTCTCCAACGTTCTTGGTACAAGTCATATTGTATTGTATCATTTTCGATTATACCCACAGCCAAGTAAGAAACGTGATACGTTTCCAAGTTCACAATAGTACTACCATAACTTGGAATGTGATTTAACTTTTGTGGAAAAGACTATGTTCAATAATAACAATCGCCAACGAAAAAGCGACAGCGCAGAGCGATGTTCCAAAAATATGTTATCATTTGAGATGAATGTATATGAGTAACAACTAACTCTAGTTGTATGAAGTTGAACAGGCTTAATTTTAAGCAGAAATACTGCAGATTCATTCATCAAAATTAGAATGGGCAATTTATAACGGGTATTGATTTAATAAAGAATTTACAAAGTTTCATTATGCACACCGCCTACAAAACGGCACGCAGAAGGGCCCATTCTGGGATTTTGCACAAAAGCTTCACGAACTTTCTGGACTGTTTTCCTATACAGGTGGCTGTCCAGATCCTTTTGCCCTACACAAACAACCTCTGAATTTTTTGCGCCATTTACCTATCTGTATCTCAGCTGATTGTTTTATATGGCACTCGCTTACACATGCACAGTGAACAGTCTTGTTCGACTGTATTCGATCGCATATTAGTTCTCCAAAGACACTTTCCAAACAGCTGATGGGATTTTTTCTTCATACTGATCGCGTTGTGATGCTGTGAGTATCCGATCGCACATGCTGAACGTAATTCATGAATCACATTTTGACACGGATAAGATGCAAGGCCAAAGCCAAGCGGATTGTCTATTGACCAAGGATGACAGCAGATACTGAACGTACTATTTCTGCTTGCGAAACTTGTGCTAAAACTCAAAGTAATCCCCAACGGATCCCATGTTTGAAAAACTTGCCATGAACATCATGACGTAGTACGGCCAAGAGTACCTTGTCAAGGTTGAGTACTAGGCTAAATACCCTGAATTATTAGCCTCCTCGGACAAAAAGGTCAACGCTATTGTTAAACATGCGACGAGCGTCTGCTCCCGCCATGGTACAACGGCAGAAATCGTGTTAGACAACAAGCCAATCTGAAGCAAACAGATTCTGGGCTTCACACTACCACAGGGCTTCAAGGCTATCAATCCAGTCTCAGTTTTTCTCTTTTTCTCAGAGATATGCCCTGTAGCTGAACGCTTTGTGCAAAATTGACGACCATACTCTGCAAAGTTAGAGATGACTAGAGATATCCATATCTGGCTCTTTTGGACCATCGCAACTCTCCTCTATCAGGCCCTTCTTACTCTCCAGGACAAATGCTCATGTGAATGCGCATTAGCATCAGGCTTCCAGATGTGCCTCAACTCTTTGCTACGGTCGTGGATGCTCATCAGTCTTTGCTCCACAGACAATAGCGCCAAAGGCAGTACCAAGACCGAGGCACAAAGTCTCTGCCACTTCTCAAGAATTGGAATGGTGTGTATTATAAATGACGCAGTCATCTACAAAAGCAACGATCGTCATAATGTGCATAGAACCTCGGTCATATTGGATACAAAATGAACACTGCGTTGTTCGACACAATGGCCCACATCTGGAAAAGTTAATGCCATGTCTTTACCTGAAAAAATTGACGTAAGAAACGAAAAACATATAGCTTTGAGTTGTTTCTACACATTCTAATTTTAAATCCTCTCCAAAAAAATGGTCAAGCTGATAAACTAAATACTGATAAAAAACTATGGAAAACCTGTATATGACAGTACAGTTAAGATACCCGTTTTGCTTTTTCCAGGATTTTCAAATAGTTCGAAGTGGAACGTGTCTCAGCTTCAACTGGTTGGCTGCAACGAAAGCGACTGGTTTAAAAACAACGATGATGTTAGCAGCGCCTCAATCGGACAATCTTCCGCTTGGCTTCGAGAAGATGTTGCGGTGAGACATATCTGCTAATGCTTCCACCATCTGTAGCAGCAGTGTTGAAACTGCACACATCCGAGCTATGTCCATCACCAAAAAGCAACTAGCGACTGTCCACAGTTCAACCGTCTCGCACTTTAAAAGATGATAGAAAACGGTCAGCTTTATCGCACTCCTAAAGGAACTATCTTGCTTTAGCCCACGGAAAGTCACTGCCAGCAGTCATTAAGTCTTCAACTAAGTCCTTCACTTCCTCCCATCCACACGTTGTTATGTAGCACCAGTGACTGTTGCAACCATCAACATCTCACGTATTTTACAGTAGATATGTTAAGTACTAAACATCCAAACGAAAATCAAACTGATCGATATCTGCTCACAACTTATTTTTGAAGTTACAGGGAAACTTCTAAATTCACTGCTTGCCGCCCCTGCCTTGAGGTATCGCAGACCACACACGCTTTGTTATCCATGTAAACCTGAATCAAGTTGGTGCTTATGTAACATGTCAAAATCAATTTGCTTGTTGTAGAAATTTTGTCAGAACTCGCTTTTATTACAGAAAGCAGTTAAAAATTCTAAGTTAGTTCAAAAATATGCAATCTTATGGATAATGTTTTATAGGTTATGTTGATGTAAGCAAACGATTTACAACAGAATTTCACTTTTTGGTGCGCAAACGAAGACTTCATCATTCAACAAAGAAAACATTGCAACGATGTAATAGCACTGAAATTATGCCCATTAAGGGACTCGGTCACTTTCATCAACAAGAAAATTGTGAAGTACAGATAATATGGCATATTTAACTTTGAAGATAATCACACGCTGTTATAAACGGGAATAACATGCCTGAATATTTACCATAATGTATAGGCAACTGGTATAATTGAATTTTGCGGTACGTTTTGTGGTTTGAGTTTATAAACTGCAGCACTTCCGCTTGTTTTTCACAATGAAATGAAATAAAATTTGATCGATTTTCAATCGGTGGGCCAACAAACTGAAATGTGCACGAAACCTATGAAAGATTGGTTGAACGAAAATAGTGAAAAATAATAACTTCGTGACGGCACACTGTTATATTCAAAATTACAGTATATAGCAAGAGAATTTTGACAACAGAAGGGTAGCTCAAAAAATTGAAGACAGCTGTTTTTCCAAAAACGATAAAAACCGCTTTTATATTCAAGGTATATTTTCCGTAGCAAAAAACAGTACCAGCAAATTGCCCATTTTATGTTTCAATGGCACAAAATGAACAATCTTGTATGGTTGCATGAAAGCGTTTGTTTTCAAAACATCATTGTACATTTTAAGTTTCACACAGTTAATCATTAAGACCTGTGTTTATCAAAGCTTCGTCTGTCACAGGTATGCGATCCGCTGCACACTAAAACCTGTGGTTTCAGCAAGAAAGCAAAAGGCTCTTGCTACGTGACGACTGGCAGCAGCTTCAAATTGGCTTGGAAGACAAGATCACCTTGCTGGGAAGGTTAATTTCGTCATGCGATACATTTTGCAAATGTTAAGCTAAATAATGATTCGAGCTGTTTTACAATCGAAAGAGCACTGATTTTTACATAACAATGGCAGCGGAAGGTAAAAATAATTAGTATGACCAGAGGCCAAGAATTACCAGAAAAAAGCGAATGATTTAGTTTTTGATAAGACATCAAAATTCAACCATAACTTTGTTACAGAACATCGCACAAAGAAGCAGAGTCGTGTGATCGGAAGACAAAAAGGACAGAATCAAACACAAGCCACACTTTTCCAAAAACAACTTGGTGTTTCTGATTTCTTGAAACATACTCTGAAGCTATCTTTTGTACATTCAAATTTTCGGTACAATTTCTATGATCAGACAAACTCATTAGTCTTTGCGCACTCATGGTCGTTCGGAGGTACGTTTTTGACCGATGAGTAGATGAAAAAGGACGATCTGCAGAAGCAGTTGTAACTGGCAGAACGTGCGTACCTCGTAAATTGCAGATGTTTACGAATATAAGAAAAAAAGCTGCAAGTCGAAGTAAACGCAAGAAAGCTAGCAACTTCGTCTTTCATTTTCACATTCGCCTTTGATGCAGTATTGCATCACTCAGGACCGCCAGCTGATTAGACAATCTTGAGACATTCAGATCGTCACCAAAATGCTTTTTCACGGCTTACAGGTTTTTTGCGGTCACGCATCCTGTACTTGCAGCCGAAATCAGCAATCCCTTGCATTTTCATGAAGATCAAAATTTTCCTAGTTGAATCTCTTTTGTTTTTCACAATTACGCTGCCGGCAATGTCGAAGTACTGTATATGATACGATAAATTTTTCGTGGAACTGAATGTACATGGCTTTAGACAGGTTGCAGTTTTAGAGGTCTACGCGCTCTATACGGGGATCCGTTATTTGTACCTCTTGGGCTTGCTGCACGGTTTTATCCCAAAATGAGGAAAGTACAGCATCAGACGAAAGCGCTGAACAGCACCGCATGTTGCTTCAGCACTTTTCCGGCTTCAGTTGCTGTGATGTCTCTACACTGAAAGGTTGTACTCAGGTGATCTGTTAATGAATAAAACTTGGTAGAAGCCGCTATGGCAAAAGAACAAATCAAGCGTTTCAAGCTTTGCATTCACTCCACTGGCTTTGTTTGCAACTTCCAAGCACGTAGCAATGGAGAGCAAAGCTTCAAGCATAGCTTCGTAATTGTGCAAAACCCATTCGAAGGAATTTACTTTGGCAGTCCACCTCGTAGGACACAAAGGACGCAATGCAGATCCAGTAAGGTCACAACTGAGTTTCATTATTTCGAATAAATCTCTTCGTTTTGGAGAAATCTGAATAAGTTTGGAAGGCTCGTGAATGGTATCCAATGCGTTTCTCATCATCAATATTTCCTTTGAACATTTTTGAACAGCCAAGTTCAGCAAATGAAAAGCGCAGTAAATAAAAATCGATTTGCGGTATTCAGATGTTATTCGTGCTTGCACTCCAGACAAGCGACCTCTCATGTTAGGGGTTCCATTGTATCCTTGCCCTCTGCAGTTATTAAAGTCAAGTCCTACGCGGCTAACAGCATCTTTTGTGATTGTCTCTGCCTTCGTGTTTCATAAAGACCGACCAAATCTTTATGAACACCCAGAGTTTTGATATTTACGTGTCTTAAACATATACTCACTTGATCTTTAAACCTGGAATCCGTAGCCTCGTCGACAATAAGGAAAAATTTTTGCTTGATATCACGTCGTGCACGTTAATACTCAAAACATAATTTCAATAATTTCATTTTGGATGTCGTGCGAGGTCCAATTGTTTTTCTTTGTAACCACTTAGCTATATCCTTTGAATTATAAAACATCTCTTTTAGATTACCTTATTGGTTTTTGTAGCCCCGATGAGGCAACTCTTCGTTTGCCAGAATTGTGAAGTGGAAATCTATTTAAACAAACTCTTTTGAGCACATTGTTGTTTAGCTTCATCCTGAGTCTTCAGCTGCACTGCGACTGACTGTTGTTTGCTGTAATTCCACCAGGCACGTACATTGTCCCTGTGTAGTGTTGATGACTCGTGTTTGCAAAGAGCTTAAGTGTTGTTTTTCGACGTTTGAGGACGACGAAATCGCTTCTGCTTTTCACGAGTTAACAAATTTCAAAATGCAGGCCATTCTGCAAGGATGACAAATGGCGGATTCCTTACTATCATCCCATTCTAGCCAATCCCTCTTTAGACCACTCGTACTGAAAACGTTTGCAATGTGAATCCATACCAACAATCCTCAGAAACGACCTTCTTTGTGGTTGATGGGTGTTCGAAACGATCATAAATTCCATTGTTACTACTTATACTTCCGCAATTTTTTACGTTCAATGCATTCGTGATTTCTGCCTCTGTGCTACTACATTTTTTGTGGCTGCTCGGTGCTCCTGCTCTAATGATCTGTAAGTGTTATCTCAGATTCGTTTTGTTTAAAGTTTAACGGCTCTAATCTAGGGCCTGGGAATCAACGGTGTTGTGATTTAACCTAAGCGTGGGGCATGCGATAAATAACTGTCAGTAGTTTTAACTTTCTCACAGGGTTGCTGTTCACTCATGCTTCAAAAATTGCCCCACTTGATTCACACTTCCTGAGACTGTTCAGTCAACTACGTGACGTGCTAGACTGCTACTATACCAGCTAGTCGAGTCTTTACCTCGGCGACGAATAACTATATTTGCGAGAGAACGCCCTGTGATGCAACAGTGGTTTTGTTTCAACAGTAGTTTTGTTTCGTTTAACACTAGAGTGCCCGGAATTTTGATTCACCTAGAATGCCCGAAGGAGTCATTTTGACTCCCTGCCGTTTCTTGTGTAACAGCACTGTGTCTACGGCTATGGAACAGCTTTGTCAGACAGCACAGTTAGAAGTATTTTTTTAAAACTAATTTAATTGAACAAAGCTAAAATAACAACAAAACAAGAATACGAGAAAAACAAACTGCCGGAAATGGACATTTGTTATTGCAGGGAACTGCATTTCACGCACAGACGTCGTGTTTTAGTAGTGCACTTTCCGCACAATGACCTGCTACACTCAAGGTAGGTGCCCACTTAGAAATTCTTCGTACATTCGCTTTCTTCTTACTCGGTTTTCATTTGGCATTATTTCGTCATTTTACCATGCCCTTTGCCGAGTGTTTCTTCTTGCAACTGTTTTTTTCTTAGTTTTGCCCTTTTTGTCTATGAGGCTCAGATAGCTCCTCAGCCAACTGCAGAAGAAAAACGCTTCTGCGTATGTTATTCTTTGTGACCTTCTTGTAAATTATCCATGCATTTATAACCGCAGTGTGTTATGGGACGAATGTATAGGCCATGGCCATCTCATGGCGGAAGTTCTAGCCATGTATTTCCCTGTCGTTTCATTGACAATATCAATACCATATTTTTTCTCAATGTAAGGTTTGACACTTTCCGGGATATTCTTGGCATTATCGAAAACGGTGATGCTTGGGTGAAGGATGCTGAGAAGAACCACAATTTGCTTGGCCTTACCTTGATAAACAGTCATCGTTGCACCACCAGATTTATAAAGTGGCTCTTTAATATGCTTTACCACTGCAGTTACTTCCTTCCGGATTTTGTTCATTGTTCGCAGTAAGCTGNTTTTGTTTTTTTGCAACTTTGTGGTCAATTCATTGAGGTGAAATAATTGTCGGTTGTCNCGTTCCTCCCTTTGTTAAGGTACGGCTTCANCAACAGCATGACGACTTGGTCGGAGACGCGTTTATCCCTAGAGGAGTCTCGACTCTACCACCGTACTGAAACCCATTTACCAAATACTTGCTTTCTTGGTCCACAGCTAACCAATACTTCTACCCATATTTGTCAGACTTTGACGCCATGCCCTGCGTAAATGGACATTTACATTTGGTGTGGAAAAGCTGTTCATTCACAATGATGAAACCCCCATGTATGTAACATGAAATACAGTTCTCTATGAACCTCTTGCACATTAACGAGAAAAGAGCAATTTTGTCTTCTTCAAAACTTTGAGATAAATCAGACTTTTTGTCAAAGCAGAGAAATCGTAAAATTTCGCTTAAATGGTTCCTTGATATCGCTTGTTTGCACAATGACACGCCCGAATTTTCAGTCCAGGAAGTGTGATATGGCATATCATTTGATTCTGTTACTGCTCGCGTACATAACAGCAATGAGGTTTCAGGGATGGTGCACTTCTGGATGTGTTCAAGTATAAGCTTGTCAATAATATATGCCAGGCGCTTGCAGGATTTCAAAACGAATGCAATCGCATTTGTAGAGAAAATGTTATTCATTTCCAAAAACAGTTGGTTCCAACTACTGTGAACATTGCCCCTGTTTTTTTATCTGTAAACTTTTTAAAAGCAGGTTGCAAGTTGGGCAGCTTAAGTCGTATGGCGTTTCCACGGGTTTTGTTCATGTCAAGAGGACTGCGGCATTTACTACGCATGTGCAGTACTTGGTTGAAACCTTGCTCAGCAATATACTGTACGTCGTGGGAAACTCCAGCAGTCGTAGCGTAATCGCCTAACTTTTCCCCAATCTTCCGGAACACGCTCACTGCATGCACTTGATCCAAAAGCCTGACCATCCGTGCATAATGAAATTAAGGCACGGGCTTCATCACAGCTTTGAAAGTCGATGAAAACATCCTGGAGATGGAATCGCATTCGCAGAAGCGCAGTGCTTGGCTCCCAACCAGTAGCACTCTCTGTGGCCTGGGATAATGGATAGTTAGTGCAGTGAAGCGTTACACAGGACGATGTTAGTTTGATTGTTACCTACTGTCATCACCAGTCCTATTTGTGCTTTATAACCTTTGTCACGAACCACGGAGTCGAAAGTGTATCAAATGATTTGGGTCCAAAGTGGCAAATATAGCATATATTTTTGGAATCAATTTCGAATTTTATTATATTTCAACCTGCAGAAATCGCTCCCCTGGAAACTGAAATTGCCCCCCAAATCTGGTAAATCACAAAATCGCCCCCATAACGCATAAAATTGCCCCCCGGTGAGCGATTTCGCCCCCATTGAGTACCACTGATCTAGGGCATTGTTGACACAAAATGTGTCAACAAAACAAAATATTATATGATACTTTTAAGAAAATGATAAACTTTTGAAAAGACACTTGACAGCAATTAAAGCCTTCCAGTTGTTTCAAAAGAACAATTGGCTTTGTAAATTGAATTTACGGTACAAAGCACAAAACACTATCATTGCCTGTAGTTAAAGAAATATTTTATAAGGATTTCTATACAGGGAGTCAAAATGACTCCTCCGGGAATTCGAGGTAAATATTTAAAAAATAACATTAAAAGTTGACATAAACGCACGCCATCCCAGCAGGGTATTCGGCCGTAGGAATGATAAAAAGTGACCGAAGGATTTTCCCTGGACGCAAGCAGGTGTAAAGATATGCACAAGAAAATTACCCGAAGGAGTCATCTTGACTCCATTGCGCATTCTAGTGTTAAAGCATGTAACTTATTTTTCTTTTGTCAAAAAATTACTTCGGATGCTTGTTTGGTACGACTGGGCCATGGCCAGAGCCATAACGCCTCCGCCGCTCCTGCATACCAATCTTTATTTGTAAGTTTGAGATCTCAACATAACGCATATAGTCTTATTTGACTGAGCTGATAATGTACTTTGAATGTTTCTTGCTCCTTAGCAACAAACATTTACTTTGAAACTTGAGGAAAATAATTGAATTTCGACTACTGCTTTGCAACGATCGGTGAAAGGTATATCAGAATCCACAGACAGAAAAGTTCATAGCATTTCTCACTTTTTGTTCAGTAAACTTATAAAAAACGGTAAACGCATTATCCAGAAAACAAAACAACACTAACGCGTGATCTTTCAGAATGCACAAACGGAGCCATCGATTTAATGTTTGTCATTGACGGTTCTGCATCAGTACAACTGCATAACTTCAACAAAGTGAAAAATTGGACCAAGCAAGTTGTGAATGGTTTTGAATTAGCTGGAAACGATCAAGTTGGCTTGGTAAGACTTTTTGAATATACATTGAGATAATATTGTATCAATGCTAGTATCATGCTTCAAATCCAAGTGCGTTTACGGCAGACGTGTTTTTTTCGGAAAAATACTTCATCCACTCTTTTCCTGCTGGTTGGTGATTCGTGGCATTGCTAGAACATTCACCACAGAAATTTGCGTATACTTTTTTCATAGTGCGTTCCGTGAGATTGGTTTTATCAGATGAATACAATCACGCTTGCCTATATTTTTATTGAATACTATGTAGACTGTTTGCTTGTATCGAAGTTCAAATTTAAAGACGCATGCTTTTGTGCTTTTTGAATAACGTGCAGTTAAACCGCCGGTATTAATTTCCAGGTACAATATTCGTACTGGAATAGGAAGAGAAAAGAACAAATACACACTCGAACTGAAATAGCTCTAGGTCAATACAGAAACAAGACTCTTTTCGACGATGCTGTTGATAAGATTCAGGTAAGTTTAAAAACGTTTGCTGTTTATTGTCTGTGTTTCTCGGCCACCTTCCAGCTGCCCAGAAACACTGGGATGCCACAAACGCTTTAGTAATTTCTGTTAGCAATCGCTCAATTTTCCTTCACGGTTCAGTACACTTTTTTCTGAATACACTAAATACTTCAAGTTACTGTCCGAGTTAACACAATCAAGTTATAATGCAATATCCAAAGGAAATGTCGAGATGTTGCAGTGGGTTGCCAACATCATTGCATACACAAAACCTGATTATCATAGGCTTCAGTCATAAAAGTATGGGAAGTCTTGACGAAAGAATCGGAATTACAGCCGTGCAAAACCGGCAGAAAACTTTTTGCACAGCCTCAGCATGCGCAACTATTCATCAGTGCACTCTGACAACTGGGCTGGAGTAACAGTTCATTCTCGTGTCTCGACATGCACTGTGGTTCAGCACCAAATAAGTAGGATTTACAGCCATCTTCGGGTCCTTAAATCACTCTTGGGTCCAGAATGTTAAAACTGAAACTCAGGTGAGCAACTAAGTCCACGAAACAGATTGGTGACGGCAGTCATTTATATTTGCATTTTTATTTTACCTGCTCAATTACGTAGCTGAAGGCCGTCTTTGCATTCGTCTTTTTTACCACTGTATTTAGTGTATATCAACGCGTGGAGTTCATACGTTGGTTGCGAAATCCCTGGCGGCCGATCGACCTGCCACGGTAATCATTACGGCAGACATTTCACGAAGTATGCTTTATGTGTTCNATTATCCCTTTCCTNTATAAGTCACCTCTGCGTGTTGTGTGGTTCAACGTCGCTGTCGGCGCGTTGCGAGGATNTTAATTATCGGACGGGCATATACCAAGCGCNGGTGTCACTTTCGTAAATGCGATATCAACCGTTGTCCTAAAAAAAAGTTTACAAGAGAAACAAACAGAGAGAGATGGTTTGTTCCTAGTGCCTGCTCGTTGTTTTTCATTTTTTCGGAAAATGACTGAGAGAACCAAACGTTCTTCTTTAATTATGCACACTAAATTCCTCCAATTCAAAAGAATTATCCGGTAAACCACCAAATTGCGACAAAAATTCGATTTCTACGATGCAACACCTATTATAAAAAGGACGTACCAACTATAATAACGGACCTACGTTTCGGGCTTCATTCATTGAAGCTTTTCGACTACGAAAATACTTTTTTTCAAATCGTTCAACATGATTTCATGTAAATCGGTGGTTTTTGCGTTGTTGCTTCTGAAAAAATATAAAGTTTAAATAAGGTTTATGATATCGTGCTGGTGGGTCAACAACTCGCAGTCAATTGTTTTTCAAATTCAGCATTTTAATTTTGGGGTTGTTGTGAGTCTATGTAATTCCGGTTGCATTTCACGTGCATTTTCGTTTATCACCTGGGTTTTGAGGTGGTTGGCAAATAATGCGCAACTGTAACACGCTACTTGACTACTAAGACTATTTATAGGGCGTTGTGCTGTTTACTAATTCCAACACACTGATGTTTTCACTGAGTTAGAACAGGGAAAGTACGTTCACTGCCTCTTCGTATAAAAAACACAGCATAGGTTCCTACTGTGAAGTTCAAACGATTCTAATTTTCAATATTTGCAGGCTTCATCTTTGTGCTCTTTAGTGCATTGTACCCGTCTAGCAGTTTCCTGCAACTCTTTGTCACACTTTTCAAAAGAATGTGTAGTACTGCATACATCTTAAACTTCATGTGTAGATTTGTATTTCGTGCTTTGCATAAAAAAATAAGAGCGTGTTGTACAAAGGGAAGCGCGCGGGAGTATCAAATAATATGACTGCGACACCTATGAAATGATTCTGTCGTACATTTAGGTATAAACAGTAGCAGAAAAAACAAAGAAATCATAGCACGTTTGTGTTTGGCGTTGCCTCCAGTATTATTCTTAATGAACAAATATATATCCAGGCATTTTGTCAACGGTTCTTCATAATGCCTTTTTAAAAACTTGTCTTGCAGTATGTAGGCTATAATACATACACCGCACATGCCATCATCAAGACCATCGACGACGACTTCACAGGCAGCGCAAGCAGATATCCAAATGCCACTCGGGTTATGATACTGTTGACAGATGGATCAGCATCAGATAGCAGGTAACTGACTTGAGTAACTCGCGTCATGCGGATCTACGGGTTTGGTGTAAACAACAAAAAACACCGGGCTATGTGGATCAACGTTTGCGAACGTGGTCGACAAAACTACGGCGACTTCAGCTGCCTTTGATGTGCTTGCGACAATCGGCGGCCGCGTTGTGTGACAACGTGGCGATTGCTTTTGATATGTCCGCCGATTTCGCGAACATTTGCAGCAACTGCAGCAGACCTCCCTACAACCAACGATTTTTCTGATCTGACCAGCCGCAGACGAATGGGCCCAAGTGCAAACAACGCCGTGAAAGTGTATTTAAGCAACTGAAAGTATTGGCATACTATAAATGATTCTCAAACTATTCCTTACATAGTTGTGCGTTGCAACAGGCCCACGAGGTTGGGATAAGTTCGAGAAAATTTCTAAATTTCTAACGATCACAGTTTATTCAAGCTACGTTTACACTAGGAGCTTTGTGGCTTAAGAGACCAAAAACGTCATCCACTCTGTCCCACGAAGGTGATAGTGCAATACATAACGTCTCATTTTCATGTGCATTGATTGCTGCATGTCATCGTTTGCAGTAGCATCAATATTAGGCCTCTACTTCACAAATGTGCCAACAGCAACGCCTCCCCGAGGTGCCAATGATATCGCAAAAGCAGCTGTATAAATGGCGCGACCCATCTGTCCAACGGTACTGCATTATTTGGGCAGTTACTACCACTAAATGCGAAAAACTAATCAAACCATCGCGCTTCTGTCGTCGCGTGCGTGACCATAGACCGCACACGGGCTTATAGGCGGAGAGGTCCGTTTGAAAAGTGCCCCCCAACAGCTATCCACACCTGGAGGCCCCATGTTGCGCACGCTACGCATCTGGGGAGGCGAAAAGGACAGCGCAGAATTATTCTAATCTTGGAGATATGAAATTCACGGGCATATAGCAATCGGACATTAGCCAGTACTTGGAATCTGGAACATGGCTTCACAGGGAAAGAACACGCCTTGGTTAGGAAAGGAAAACGGTATTTTCTGAATGCTGTTGGTATCTCTGCGACTAAGCGTCGTATTCCCAACACTGTTGAGCTGGTCGATGGGTGGGAACTCTTTCATTCCGGGGTTGAGCCAGCAAACGTTGCCCAGCTGGATTCATCATTTGATTGACTTTTAATCTACTGATAGGCCGCACTAGATCTTGCGACAAGTGTTGAGAGGCCGCACTAGATCTTGCGACAAGTGTTGAGCAGCCATTTGACTGTCTCGTCATCCAGCACCGTCAGGCCATGCACTCCATGGGGAGTTCGATGGATTGGACAATGAAGGACAACATGGTCAACGATCTGTTCCTCTGGTCAACGATCTGCTCCTAGAAAATCACAGTGACTAAAAAAGAACTTACGATATCAACACAGAATGTTGAACAATAACTCATTTATTGGATTGATGCATATGGCAGCATCAGTCAGAGAGACCCGTGCCGTATACAAATCACTCCACAACACAACTAATTGAAAATTAGAATAACTCCCAAGTTAGCTACCGCAATCAGATGCCTAATTTGCAAACGCAGCATATTCATACGTCACACAGTTATTCGTGCGTTGCCAAACGCAAAAGTACTGTAATGGTGATAATCACACTTAAAACAATTTTGAGTGAATAAGTAGGCTATAATTTTTGCCAGGTGATCCTATTATTTTGGCTAAAACAAAAAGTGGTTCCATGTACGAAATATAATAATCTAGAAGTAATTATTAATATCTTATCAGAAGCTCGCGTGACCCCAGAAAAATGGCAAACAACCCCCAGGTTGAAAACCACTGCGCTAAGAGGAAGGCTATGCATCTTGAAGTTGTTGGACTGCTCCTTTTATTCGATGCNGGTATACAGCCCAAACTCACATGCACTTCAGCTTCAATTCGTGGAAGAAATTAGTNATGCCCTGGGAAGCGTTAAAACTAATGAATCCACGATCCTTTTGGGAGACCTCAATGCACACTTTGGGAACGATCCGTGGGTATGTAGCAGTGTGGTTGACTAGCATGGTGATGCTGACGTTAATGGCAACAGAAGGCTGCAGTTGCAACTGTGCTGTAACAACGCACTGTGCATCATGAACACTTTCTTCCAAGATAGGGATGTGCACAAGTACACCTTGTGCAGAGATTCATTGGGTAAACGGTCTCGCATTGATTTCTGCGTATTTTCGGCTGGCTATTTCCATTCTGTGTTCGACGTTCGTGTTAAAAAGGTGCAGAAATGTCTACCGATCGCTACCTGGTGATCTACAACTTACGTCTTGAAAAACCAACAGGGCCTACGCAAACGTGTAGGACCTGAGGAACGTATCGAATGAAGTGGGAATTCCTAGCGGACAAAGATGTAAGAAAGGTCTTACGCACAGCCTATCGTCCTTGTTCCGAGACCTCAAGGAGTGCACAGCGCACAAAGATGTGGAGTGGTGGCTGTTCAAACGAACTTTATATTCAAAAGTTGCTCGAGTATGCGTACAAAAAGTAAGTCGGTGTGGCGAATAATGGTAAAGAGAGTAACTCCATGGTGGACCCATGAGGTGAAAGTTGCTATTCGAGCAAAGAAAGCACCTGCAAGGCACTGCTTCAGAACAATTCCAGATCATTTTCGCATTCGTGGCACACTGAGGCGCGAAAGTCCGCACACGTCACGGTGCAAAAGACCAAAATGCAATTGTGGAAGAATTTCTGACAAAACTGGATACCAATTACTGGCAAACCAACAAACTGTTCTGGTAAACCATCCCATGTCTTCGCTGAAAATGATCTCATATTGCCAGATTCATCAATAACCAAACCTGTGTCTTACTCAGCAACGACGAGGACATCCTCATAGATGGAGAGCTTACTTCAAATATTTGTTTAAACCCTATCAGTACGCACCACCGGATACACAGGAGGTATATTTTGGGGAAGAAAATATCATTAACACGCCTCTAGACGTCCTCTGTCACAGCAATGAAAGCTAGGAAAGCAGCAGGCTACGGTGAAATCCGTCATGAAATGCTCAAAGTCTTGAATCATGGAGTTCTTTGGCCAATTCGGGTGAGTCAAGTGGACTGGTTTTCTGGATGGTACAGAAAGATTGGAAAACTGGGTGATCATCCCCGTACACAAAGAGGGAGACAGTAACGAATGCACTAATTACTGAGGGAATGCACTGACCACGTTTCTCTCTCCGTAGCCTACCTGGAAAAGTGTATGCCAAGTACCCTGGAAAAGATTCCGAGAAATTTTTGAACCAAAGCTGGAGGCTGCCCAGGGCGGTTATCATATTGGCTTATAGCACTACAGATCAAATCTTCACTCTTGAGCAAATTTTCGAAAAATCTTGGGAGTATGCCATAGACATCTACACATGTTCCGCCGATATCTGGAAAGCGTAGGACCGGGTCCCTCGTGAAAAACTTTGAGGAATGTTGCGGGAGAGCGTGTTGCCTGCTTGTAATTGGCCGTCAAGTCAATTTATTCCTGGTCTGAAAAATCAGAAACTTTCATTTCACCCTAGGTGTTGGACTCCGACAAGGGTGTGTGCTGTAACCACTCCTTTTCATAGTCTATATGAATCGAATGGACGGTCAGAGTTGAGTAGGCGAGGTATCACTGTTGGAAGTTGCAGGATCAACGGCTTGCATTTTTCGGACCATTTGGTATTATACTTGCATATTTCTGAAGAGGGTCTTCATCATTCACTTGATCGGTTTTCCCCTGAGTACGACCAATCCGAAATAAAAATCAACAGGATTTGAGAGTTTATCCGACGAGGAGTATAAACTCCGCAAAATAGAACCCCGCGATCTTCCCCAAATGGCACTGCAAAAGTGAGTATACCTGCTCGACACTTCTTGCAATAAACTCCAACTTATCTTGTAAAACTCAGATTCAAGAGTATCTTAGAATTCGCAGCTGCTAATAGTTCTGTAAGCTAGATTTTTTGTACTTTGTGCAAGCAAGTCTTGACACTAACTATTGTTTTTTGAATGAAGTGAAAGATTCTCCCGCTTGTCTTTGCAAGTTGAAGTGCGACATGTCATAACGTTACAACGGATTTGAACTATAATCATTTATCTTTCGATTTCCCTGGTTTTACATCATTTTCTGCGATTACACAAGCAATTTTTGTTAAATGGGGCAAAATTTTTCTTGGATGATTAACATGCCATCTTGATTTTCCTTTGTATCTTTATTTTATTTGTTGTGTTATCAACATTTAACACAAAAAGCTAAAGCTATCATTGTGGAGGAGATGAAAATATTTATTGGAAGATTATATACTTTTTTACATTGGAGGCTGACATCCATGTAATCGCAAAGAACAAGCAAAAGAAATTCATTAATTTCACATTTTCGTCATTTCTCGATTCCAGATCTGCGTTTAACATAATCCCTTATGGTAAGGGGTGATCATGCTGTACAATATGAAGACGGCTGCATCGTTCTGAACTACGAAGAAAGTTTCTCACATTGCCACCCACACTCTTCTTTTTGATTCTTGTAATCGCAGTTTAGTGTTAATGCTACTACCTACATTTAAGCTTCTTTGAAACTCTATCCTTACTGTATATATCTAAATGAAGCAAACATCCACATTTACACCGTGGTAGAGATCTTGACTGCGTAATATGGAGTTGACTTTTTGCAGTAGTTTCGGCGAAGCTGATTTTTAATTTCCGCTGTGACTACGTTCTCACAAACGACAAAATATGCTTTTCATAAGATTTACTCTTGTGAATAAAAGACGCTGAAAACGTTTTTTCATTGCATTGCTTAATGTGTGGCACAATGTAGACTTATCTCTTGGTGCTTTTTCCCAGGGACTTGCCCAGGGCTGTGGCCTACGCCCGTGAAAATCATGTGATTTCATTTGCGGTTGGCGTCGGAGCAATAAACCGAGATGAGCTTCTTCAAATCGCAGGATCAAAAGACCGGGTTTTTACAGTGGAAAAGTTTGATCGCCTGAACGATATTGTCAGCAAGCTGCAGCAAGATATCCAGATTTTAGAAAGTACGTTGGTGCCTTAATGTTTTGGAGTAAAGACAACACGAAAATGAATTTTTTGGGGTGTGAAATGGCAGAATCTTAAGACAAGAAGGTTTGATGAAAAGGTTCGTTTCACTGAGCGACAAAATAACAAGCATCGCTGCCGGATTTAAACTGCCTTGTTTGTCAAGTACAGTTTTATTTGCGAATATATCAAAAACTTATTTTTGTTTTTAAAATATTTCGATAATACTGTTAACGTTTTGTAACCTAGAACCCATTTTTCATTTTTTACTTAGCCGGTACAGAGTTTGCTTTTTCAAGTGTTAATGAGCGCACAAGTTTAGTACAATTAAAGCAATGCGTAAATGTGTCAACCGTGAGTTTAACAAATTCACAAAAGATATATCATTTCATTATTGCGAATCAGAAGCAGACACGCAATTGGTATGAATTACAATTTTAGGAGCGTTTGTTGACAAAGATGTAGACATGTCGTTTCGCACCTGTCGCTGCGATCGTTCCATAAAAATTATTTACAATGGCAATACGGTAGTTCTTTTATTAAAAGTCTTACTGATAATTTTTGCAAATCGGTAGTGAATATAATGTTTTTGAAGCAACTATTTCTTTTGTTGGACACTTTTATGTTTAAATTTTTGGTTAGGCCATCCCACTGCACGCGTGTTTCAATGACATATTCACTAGTTGCTGGTTCTTAAAAGCATGTTGGTGTTTAAACGCACTTTACTGTGAAAGTCCTAACATTGAAAGAGGAATCAACATTGCATAAACTGGCTCTAAGACCTGGAACAATTCACAAAGTTACTTAAAGCCCATTTATGTTAACATAGTCAACGCTATCGGAAAACACCGTTTTTTAAATGCTTTTGTAGTGTTCAAAACTTCGAAAAAACATCAGTGTTTGACACAAAATGCGTTTGTAGGAAATGGATTTACTCCGCACATCATCATTTAAGTGTTGAGAACCAAATTAAAAACACAAGCTTGTTATGTAACTTGCAGCTGCTTGAGGATTCTATACCCAGGTCGATCGACACCAAATCAGTGTCAGTTTTCATGTCCACATGTGAACTAAATTTGCAAGTTGCTTACTACGTTTCGCCACAACGAACAATTTCAGCTGCATTAGAATTTTTGGAAACATTTCATTTTACTAGCTGTAGATGAGGGACGCGATGATGATCATTCCCCGTATACCCAAATATCGGACCCAACTTGCCAAATTGGTCCAATTATTCTTGAAGATGCCATAACAATTGTTTTGCAGATTCCGTGACAACTTTTCTATACGTCCTTTTCTTTCCATCTTCCGCGGACCTGGACGGCATTACTTAGCTAGCAAATTTTAAAATATCTAGTGAATTCTTTCCGCTCCAATGTCTCCTGTGCTCCTCTGCTATTAAATACTGATGAAGTTATAAAGGTCGAACTACTTTAGAATAGCGTATCCATGAATTAAGCCACGCAAGTTTGTTGCATAAGTCTGTTTATAGTGCTATTGCAGTACCAATATTCACGAAAGTACATGAAACTATGTACTTTAAAACACGAACAGGTGGAGAAAGAGAAAATTTATGAAAAGTCGCAAAATGCCACAATTACCATGTTTAATATTCTTTCGTGTGTTTCACCTGACAGCTTTTTATACATCCCGACAAGAAAATTAAATGACTGAAATGCATTGCTAAACTTAACGAGGACTTGGAGAAGCTAGATTACTAAAAATTTTGCAAGCGTAAAGGTATTTGTTTTGATATAATATTCTAACATTCAATCAATGCACACTTCAGTTTGGTGTTTCCTTTGAAACTAATCAAGGAATCAATTTCTTGATAACCAGAAGCAAATAAAGAAATAAGTTTGAAGTATTGCTTCATTGGAGTGAAAAGAAGGTAATGCGCGAACATTTAGAAAGAATGGGAGAATAATGAAGTGCTTGAAGGGAGAATGATGAAGTTAGTAGTTTGATCAAACAATATCGATAAAAATCGATAATATTTGTGAAAGACCAACCGAGAAATATTTACTTCAATGATTCCCAATTTTTACTCCCTGCCAAGCGAGTGAACAAGTTTCTTTTAGTTAGACAAATGCAGAGAAAGCTAGAAACGATTTGCCTATAACTCAAGATACCTTTGGCAGGAAATAAGATGTAAATGCTGTTTCTATTGAGATTCAGCTACAGTAATTGTTGCGTCAGCGTCATAATGCGACCCTCGGGTTACTTTATCAGACCTCATTTATCCTCTGGAACAGTTTGAATTTGAGAACCCTAGTCTAAACTGTAAAATTGAGCAGATAAACATGGCAAGTGACACGATTCTGAAGCCCATTTGCTGAAAGTCTGTTTGGTAACAACATTGTGTTTAAATTGTTGTATCATACAGATCAAAAAGAGTCATCTTCCAAAAGTAGATTCCTAACTTCTTCAGATTACTTTCTGCCATTGAAAACTATGTCTTTAGGCGACTTAGTGCTGTAATAAGGTCTAGTAAGTTGATCACAATCCAGAACGCATTTTTCACATTTTGATATTTCAATAGCGGTGCACTGAAGCTTCAAGCGGTACGCGGTCTGATAGCACTGGAATTAACGTTGACTTTTAGACGTTCAGCCTTCCGTCCAGTTATTGGTTTATTTTCAAAGTCGCTTTTTCTTTGTGGAGGGTCAATGGAGCAACAGCCCTAGGAGGACTCGAAACAGGGGTGGATCCAGTAAGTAAGTGCAGAGGGGGTGATTTCAGTAATATTTGGGAGTCAAGTCTCATTATGAGTGCAATGCAGAAAGAAACATGAAGTATGCTTCACAGCACTGCTGTGACAAAACAATGGACATCTAAACGGCCTTATATCGCGAATGCTGTTTTTCGAATTGTACAAAATCATGGTGAAAAAAGTTACTTTCGTAGGTTTCAGGGGGGCGATCACACAATCGCCCCTAGATCCGCCCCTGACTCGAAATACCTCAAAGTCAACAGCAATCTCAGATAGTTTTGCTGACTCCACACCAAGACCGAACCAAGCCAGGTCTTAGATGTAATCACTCCACTTGGTCCTCGGTCAACCTCTGGGCCGCTTTCGTGTGGGTGTAGCCAGCAGGTGCACATCGAAAATATTCCGGGAAATTTAGGGTACATAGCCGAACCATTGTAGCTCAGATATCTCTATTCAAAGAAACGACTCAACATTCACTACTTTACTAAGTTCACAACTGCGTACTTCTTCCCGAAGTGTCACACCGTGAACTCTTCACAAAAATCCCATCGCTGACCCTTGCATTTGAGATTGTATTCTTTCAGTCATTACCCAAGATTTATGGCTATAGATGACGATCGGAGCAAACGCCAATACAAAATCTGACAGCTCTGCGGTGTTTGAAAACTCCCATTTTGTGACCACAGAGCAATAAAGTTTACGCAGAAGCAGGGTTGCTAAGTCGGAGGTAAAATATCCGGCTCCGAGCCCAACTCCGACCTTTCCAAAATTTCCGACCCCGACCTTTTCAAAATTTCTGACTCCGACTCCTTAACATAAAGAGAATGACGTTTGGTTGTTAAAATCAATGGAAATCGTGGTGAACAGCAAGAAATCTATGTTTCAACAACAGTTTCAAAAGAAATTGTACTATTTCAACAGAAATTCTCAACTTAAGAGTGTGATGTAAAAATGATCCAATCGGACATCCGGAGTCGGACAAAAAGTGCGACTCCTATTCCACCCAAAAACCTCCGACTCCTTATGACTCCGACTCCGGCTCCGACTCGCAACCCTGCGCAGAAGTACCAAATCGTCCGCAAAAAGTTTACGGTCTTGTCAGTATTTCCAAATTTCTAAATAACAACGAATTGCAGCAGTTCTCCCGAAACTTAAGTAATGACACCAAAGTAAAATGACACCAAACTATCAATTTTTGCTGATGGTTTCCCAGTTACATCAATTGTGAATGAGAAAAAAAGCGTATACATTCAAAAACAGTTTAGTGTCCCTGTCAAGCAACGTCCACTGGAAGACTTTATACCTCTGCGTCCAAGTTGCTAGAAACCAAATGTTTCCAATACAAAGAAAGAAATGCTTTACAGTAGATGTTGCACTGCAATTTCGTATTGCGGAAAATCTCCATGATGTCTTCAAAATTTCCTCTTATTTGATTGACGCACGCAAAGCTCAATAGACCTGTAACTAAAGCATCACGTTTTTTCAAAAATATTTTGACGTGTTTTCTTTCTACATTTTTGTTGTTTCTAGGTCCAGCTTCTTCTGTCAACGTCTCTAACGAGCTAAATCAGTGTCAAGCCGGATTTTCGTCAAACTTTGCGGAGGTTTGAATACGAAACAGCATATAACATTTTTTCCTTCTTTTCAAGTATGTCCTTATGTATTGAGTGAAACTGGATGTTGTGAAGAGTTGATGTTGGAATTGATGCAGCCACATTTTGCTGGTGTGAAATCACCAACACTTTGTTTAGTATCACATATCAGAGACTCCTACCTGCAAAATCTCTTCAGTTGCAATGCTGAATTCGAGGTTGCTTGTCTTCCAATTCATGTTTTTAGGCGGTTGGCAAAAGTGGAAATGGCTTGAAAAATATGCAAAAACACAACAAACTCGTTTCTTCCTTGCAACTGTTTTGTTTTTTTGACAAGGGTGTACAAAAGTCCAAAGCAATAACTATTATCTTCTTCATAAATATGTCCATGTGGGAATAGTTAGATATATAAACGAGTGTGAGGTTGAACGAGTGCAGAAACGTTGCGCATGCGAACAACTGAGGGAGCAGTTGCACATGTGAACGGGTGCGAAGACACGAGATCAGTGCAAATACCTAACTACTAAGTCAGCACTTCCCAAACATTTTGAGCGCAACTCAAATATGAGTTTGGTGAACACCTCGCGACCCAAGCCTCAAACAGCGTATGTTACCATGAAAAAACAATGATTGTGGGTATGATTTTGGCAGTAAGTTGCTACGTTCGTTTTGAATGTCAGCAATAAAGTCTTTTCTCATGTACAGACAGACGCAGACAAGCAGTGGTAACGTTGAAAATATATAAATCAGGTTGGCACCGCCTTGATTCGACCCATTTCTTGACACTTCTTTGAACCATTCTTTGGGAACCACTGGTCTAAGAAGCGGTGTTCCTTTGAAGTACTTAACAGGTTGTCACAATGGCGAAACAACTTGGAAGGAAATCTGCTGACAAAAATTGATACGAAAAACTTCTGTTTTTCAAATCTCTTGCAAACTTCTTATATTTCTTTATTTTCAGTCTGCTCGCATTTGAAACGTAGCAACTGTCTGTAGAACATTTTTTACGGAAGTAAATTGCAAATTGTTTGAAGGCCCAAAAAGTAGAATACCAGCAAACACATCTCATAAGGCCAGAACTCCCATAAACATGGTGTGGTGCGCGGCCTTATTTCATGTGATCTTTTTCTGTTTGAAAGATTCGGGCTACAGATCCAATGAAGAAACCAAAATGTTTGAACAGGTGTCGTCTGAAGATTGAGTGTATTTTTGTGTGTAAGCAGTCCATTTTCCTCTGGACAACCAACTTTCTTTTCGTATATTACCTTGGGTTTCAAAATTTGTGCTTTGCAAAGCTGCTGTAAGCAGATCGCTTTGCACCCTTTAACGTCCACGGCTAACACATTTTGCCCAAGTTTGCAACGCCACAACTTGCCAGTTGATTAATTTAGAGAGCTGTTCAGACCATCTACGGATTCAGCAAGTCTTCTCTTAAAATTGAAAAAAACATTTTCGTTTTGGGATGGGGGTTCTCTGTGAGGGACGTCAAAAAAAGGGGTGTTTTTTTGTCTTTTTGGCCAACTTTACCCGACCCAGGGCGCCAAACCAATGAGCTAATTTCTTGGCTCGAGTTTTTTTTTAAAAAACAAGATTATCATCCTAGTCTTTAGAGCCCTTGGTTGGCTTCCTAGCATATCTGGAGCGAAATTTATAGCCCCAAAACCAAAAATTGGTGAAAAATTGCGCTCTCACAAAGGCTAACCTGGGGTATATTGCACCCCAGCCATAACTCGCCGTCAGATTATGCTAGAGAGCTGGTCAAGCCCTCTAAAGACTCATGAAGTTTTGTAGTTTAGACTGAACAAAAATTTTAAGCTTGGGATGTCAGTTTTTTTGTTGATATTTACATTATGGAGGATGTTCATGCATTTGCTTAAATATGGATGACGTAATCATCCCCTGGGAGACGACCAATTGAGCTGATGTTGTGGCTCAGTTTTTTTGGATTCTAAGCTGTAATACGAGTCTTTAGAGGGTTCAATTGATTTTGTAGCGTTTCTGGTTGAAAAGTTATGGCATAGCAACCTAATATTAATTAGGGAAAATTCCGGGAATTCCCCCAGGTTTTTGTAAACAATTTAGATTTTTTTGGCCGTAACTTTGAAACCAGAAACGCTAGAAAATCGATGAAGGGCTCTAAAGACTTGGATTGTNGCCTAGAATTCAATAAAGCTTCGAGACACTATATCGGCTCGATCGTATCGGCGATGACGTCATCCAAAAAGCAAAACATACCCCNCTCATGACGTCATCAACGAAGAAGCCCAAGTCTAAAACTAATTTTTTTTTCATTCTATACTACAAGACTTCACGAGTCCACAGGGNTTGAATAGCTCTCTAGCTCATTCTGCTGCCGAGGTATGGCTGCCGAAAGTTTGGCCTGAAATGGCTATTTTGACTTTTGTGAAATTTTTTGAATTTTGCCCAAAATTGTTTTTTTAGCCGTAATTTTTGCTCCAGATATGCTAGAAAGCCAATCACGGACTCTAAAGACACGGATGATAGCCTAGATTAAATAAAATTGATCCAATATATAGGCTCATTGGGTTGGCGCCCAGGGCCGAATAAAGTTTGACAAAAATGCAAAAACACCCCAACTTGTGACGTACCCCACAGGTGTCACCAGACCGCAAAATCATTTTTTTTTCAATCTCAACTGAAAGACTTGCTCAATCCGTACAGGGTTTGAACAGCTGTCTAGCTCAATCGACTGGCCAGTTGTGGATTGTTATGTTATTAAAAAGTTTGGTCAAAAAAGTGGCCGCTATGGACGTTAAAGGGTATAAAGAATAAATGCCCCCTGCAGCTTTCAACCGCTACCTTCCACTATAAAGTGTAATGCAAACCCAATGTATGTAAGCATGCGCGTCGTCGGCAGGTTTTTATCCCGGCTGGGCAATAGTGTTTTTTCCTGGTTATGGCCACAAGCACTTTTCCAGATGGGGTAACAAAACGAAATTTTGTTTTATAAACTCGAAACTAAGACAAAAACATTTCTTCTACTAAATGTTATTAGGAAAATATCATATTTCAAAATCCTATGGGGCCTTGGCCCGCCTGCACCCTCCTTCCGCCGACCATTTTTTCATGCTATTGTTGTCACGCTCGGAATATTCATCCTGTACTGTTTGTACAACGGCAAAATCAAAAGTTGCATTTGATTGGAATGTCATTAAAAAACTCCGGTGAAAATATTTTACTTCACTGACGTTTGGATGGATTAAAGCAGGTGAGCCTCTTAAAAATTGCAAGCGCTTCAATGCAACTTCTTTATGTTCTTCAAAACATTACCAGCATAGAGGTATGCCTATTTGTTGGGAAGGTGGTCTTGCTTTTCAAATGGGGGATGCACTACAATTTCCATTGCTAAACGGAAACAAAGCTATAAAAAAGACTATCACCACTTTCAGTTAGACAGATATTTAATTTTGCATGCAGATCAGATATGGTGGTTTCCTTGGTTATTTATTTTCTGGTAAACATCAAGCATATGAAGAGAGGTAAAATTGCTTGAGACTTTTTGGCAACTTCGGTCCAAACTGACTGGCGCGATACGCAGTCGCATATGGGGAACAGTGGTCGAAAGGTATTAATTTCCACTTTTATTCTTCGTTTTACGTTACAATGCGACGTTTCTTGGCGTTGTGGTTCTCGCCGATTAAGTGATACTAGGCATTTCTAACTTTGCAAGGAAATAATTGAGCTGTCATGGTAAACTAACCGCGATCGTTCATTGGGCGTTACTGCCGCAATCTCTGATCGAAGTGCAGCGAGAAAACTTAAAAATCACAACTATAAACCAGAAACCTTCATCTTCTAAACACTGGAGAATCGCAGAGTTGCAAAAATTTTTATTCGAAAGAGAGGTTTATTCTAACAATACAGGTTGTCAACGAAATTAAAAACCACGTTTTTCACAATAGATTGCAAGTCGGATTTGTTTTTCACAATTTTTTCCCTACTTTGGAGCTACTTCATACGTGCAACGACTTGTAAAAGCTTTGCTTTTTGTCGATAATGCCATGAAACTGCACTACGTTGGTACCTGGCAACTTGCACAAGAGTGAGAATCAAAGTTGAGGGTAACCTGAGCTGTGATAATAATTTATAGTTGCCACTGCCCACCACAAACAGGAAATCCAACTGCAAGTCCTTGGATGTAGCTGAGAGAAAACAGAACAAAAACGACGTTTAGTCGTGCCCTCAATATTTCTCATGCCCATGGGCGTCAGAAAGGTTGGCAACGTTGGAATCTGCATGATCAATCGCTGTATCTTGAGACGGTTTGTTACTGTTTCCGTATTTCTGAACAAGTATTCATCATGCACTTGATCAGTTTTCTGTTGAGTGCGACCAAGCTGGAATGAAAATCGGCACAAACCATGGCGTATGTCTTTCCGGAAGCCCAACGCAGTGTACGCTGCGAGTAAGTGGAAGTGCATTGCAGCAGGTCAAGACATTCAAGTACGGGAACAAGATTGCATGATACACATGATACGTAGATTGGTAAAGCAAACGCAGTTCTGCGTAAATTTTATCGCTCTTTAGTCACAAAACGGGAGATTTTAAACACCACAAAGCTATAATTTTTTTAATTGTTCTTCATTCCAACCCTATGGTCGTGGATCTTGGGTAATGATTGAAAGAATGCTATCTCAATAGCAAGCGTAAAAGATAGGATTTTTGCGAAACTTTCACGGTGTGGCACTTTGCGACAAAGTGCAAAACTGTAAATTGCGTAAAGTCCTAAATGTCGAGCGCTTCTCCGAATTGACTATAGAGATCCCAGCTACGGTGATTCGGCCATGCGTCCAGAATGCCCCACGAATGATTGATGATGCAAGTCGTGGAAAAGAATTTAGCGATACACTTGGGACTAGTCCCAAGTGTTATACTTCAGATCAACATTAAATACTTACCTTTCTGAATGTATTCAAGTTAACTACACTCCTCAGGTGAAAGAAGCAATAAATCAATCGCGGATCTTTAATAGGAAATCGATTTCACGCAACACTCCGTATCGTCACGTCAGTCCTGCCATCTGCAAGCAATGCTAACAGGTGTGAAACGTTGAAAGGCTAAAAGAAGGTCAGATAAAGTGAACAACCTCAAGACAATGAAAAAAACTCACAACCCCAAGCGCGACAAACAAAACAAGAAAATACGTCTTGTTCAACTACATGCATACACTGAAGCTTCAAAGCTTACTGCAAAAGTGTAAAGAACTTATTAAACCCAACCCCAGCTACCGACTATTAACACCATAGAAAACGTCGCTTTCAGATAAAGGTAATTTCTGGCAGGGCGACGCTTCCGAAATAGCTTGAAACAACATGCGGTATGAATCAGAATAACTGTACAATGCGTAAACTCAACGTGCAATTGGTAAATGTAGTTGTACTTTCTAAAAGTAGTTTCGGAACCGCAGTACCTTACAGCACTTCGGTCTTGCAAGGACAACTCGTGAGGTAAGCAAGTAAGTTATCGGTAATAAAGCCTGCACATTTTCGTATCTAACTATGTTTCAAACGATGGTTTAGAATTCACGTCACATTGATTTCCGACTTAAATGCAAAAGCAGGTTCTACATTTTCGTTTTGCTTCGAAAGAAACGACAATCTTTTGAACATGGATTTCAAATCGCCAGCATCACGTTTCTTTTTCAAAGTGCGATCCACNATTCAAAGTTGCCTACTTTGGAAAAAAGTTTGAAAATTTTGAAATATTCAACTGACACGAGTGCATTCATTCAACACATAAGATTNTGAATTCCAGAAAATGTCTTAAAGTGTGTCACACGCGAACACAGGCCTTGTGTGCTGCAGCTCGTGCAGTATGCACCACCTTCCTGCATAATTCAATCCCCTTGTCAGGACGCCGGGTCGAGAGTTGTGTTATCTGCGCACTGCCGAAATGAAGGTTCCAAAAGTTATCTGCTGTAGGCACCTTTACTGTGCTTGCTTCACTTTTTCAATTGAAGCTTGACCCATTCAACAATTTCCTTCCTTGTCGATTCGCAAGTCACCTGAAGCGATTCGGTAAACTTACAAATTTGTTTCAAGCATATGCAGCGACCTACGGCGAATAATTGCTTGTCAATTATCTATTAAAATTCTCAAGGTTTTCCTGCAGTACATAGCCCGACAGATTTTAGCTATCATCAACGTATAAAAACAAAACTTCTGTATCAATTCAGTGATATGGAGAAAGGAAGTCGTAAGCAACAATTCTTGATAGAGGCAGAAAGTTAGCATGTTTGTTGTGGACCAGAATGCAGACAATGAAATGCAGACTCGTTGCTTGTTATGATTCGCACGAGCTTAATCAATATCTTTCTTAGCGTGGATAAAAATATTTGTTTATTCCTGTATGATAATTTAGCGTGAGCATAATCACATGGTATTCTTACGGTGTATGCAAAAAGCAGGCCGCGTCTAGAATCCCATTTGATGAAATAAATGTTTCACTGTGTTTTCATGTGTTGTGAGTTTAAACCAAGCATGTCTTTGATACTGCTTTTTAACTTTGCGCTGAAAAATATGGTTTTGGAATGGCGCTACCGCGGTTTTCATAAATATTGAGAAGTGTGTGCCGTGTAAGTTTGCTTTTAATATTTTATCACACATTTGAAAGTTATAATTTGCAAAATCATTAGGGTGACCGAAAGATACGTTGTTAAACGGTAACGGCAACTCTGATTAGGATGGTAGAGGTTATGAAATACGAGCAAGTACAGTATCCGTTGAAGAAATTTTCCCAAAAAGAAATTAGCAGTACGATTGTGCATATAAATCTTTGACATGTTTCACACTATTTACATTTAAATGGAACTCGTGGAAGGTACGCAAATAAAAGTATTTTAGAGTTCAAGCGAATGTAATTGCATATATCTTTGAAATTTTCTATTATCTTTCTACTCGTAGCTTATACTCGCGCCTCTATGTTGCTTGTTCTCAAACTTCAACAAAAAGAAGGATATACATTAAAACGAAAGGGTTGTCTTTAAGCTCTACAGTTTTCCTCACGAAAGTACTATCAAAATCAACGCTCAGAATTTCAATGAAAACCAATTGAGTTATTTTTGTTATAGGCAACAACGTTGCGTACTTCCCTATGTTTTCCTCCGTAAGATCGTGCGGTCAAAAATTTAAACTTCTGAATGTTGCGAAAGTGCTCAAAAGAGGAAAGATTCTGCCGTGACTTCATGACAGCTTGAAAGTTCTATTGTACTGCAAGTGAATCGTACTTTTAGAAGTTCTAATTAGCAAATGCAACATTGTTCAATTTAGGGTAAGAAACCTTAGGCTAGTTGCCAATGTACAGACTGCCAATGTACTTGCAAGGCACAGTATTTGCGTCTTTGTTTGACAGCTTTGGCACATAACCTTGCAAAACCTAATATCCAAGCTAATCAAGTTTAATGTTTTACTTGAAAGGTGGAGTCACCTAGCAGCATGTTAGTGAACATCAGATGTTGCAAATGAGGCGCTTAGTTGGTTTCACACTCATTTACTCTGATAAAGTCAATGCTCTGTTGATGTTGGTGGTTCAAATAGAAAACTGTGAATTGCTTCAGCTTGTTGAATACCCATCTTTCAAGGAAAATAACAAACCATTTTTCTTTGGTGTCAATCCGTTTATATTATCAGCTCGCTCAACTTAATTTCATTGCCGTGCGTTTAGCCCTCGTCAGTTAAGAGATGCGGTTAACAACTCTACAGACACATTGCCCTTTCCCTGTGGCGATAACCCTAATAAAGCTGATCACTTTTCAATTCCCGGTTTCTGAATCATTCAATCTATTCGCAAGTTCGGAAACCAGGGTGCATGGGAAGTTTTTTGTCAGCGATGCCTCACGTTTTTTTGGATACTCTTTGCTGACTCGGTTCTACAATCTCAGCGAAGCAAATACCAATCAGGGCCCCAGGTAAGAATAGTGTGACCGTGTGTGTATAGTCCTTGTGTGACAAAAAATTTGGCACAAAGTTCAACAGTTGCCTTAATGCATGAATCATGTACTTCGGTTTTCAGGATCATAGTTGGCTCACCAATGGGTGTCTCAGAACATTCGCGAATGAATACCACGTCTTCAGGTGCTTTGCAGTTTTGCGGTAAGGCGTCTGTACATTTTAATAGTGATAGTTGTGTATTGCATATAAGTTTACCTACCAGTATAAGCATTTATAAGTACACAAGAACATCACCAAAATAATAGCCGTGGGGCTAAGGTGTCCCTAAAGTTGTGTACAGTACTTTGGTGGCTATTACGACTGTGTAATCGTAGTGTGTGGCTGTTATGAAGGAGTAATCGATATATCAAACAACAATAAACTACAACAGCAAATTCAATCTCACATACAGTTAATTTACTCGAAGAAGACATAGTACAGACCAGAGACTTTGTAGCACAGGCAATATTTAGGCACCGATATCTTCCCAGGTGTTGCTGGAAAATAACGACATACCTGTATTTCGAAAAGCGATCTTGCTTCGAAATTTTCTGCTTGAGTGAAGGACCAAGTTCAATTGTTGGCTGAAAGTCATACTCTAACACTGCAGTTATTGTGACCTATTTTGCAAATCTTTAGATATTCCTGAGGACTTTTTCCATAACTTATCGGTTGGAACAAACTGCTTTAGCACCTTTGAATTGCCCAATGAAACGTATAGGGGAGCAAACAGCCTGGGGTTGACACTTTCTCAGATCTACGATCCCACCGCACGGGACATCTTGGCGGTAAGTATGTAATCTTTCGTATATGAATAATTTGCCTGTGTTAAATACATTTTCCAGCTGATTTCAAACTTTATCTAATTTAAGATTGAAAGTGAATTCCATAAACAGTTTCATACAAGCGTTTCATTTCTTTTCACATATTTTCGTATCATAACAGTTTTCAAATGTTAAGCAAGTTGATTTCATATTATGTGGGCATCCGAAAATAACTTCGTAATGGTTTGCTGGCGTTGGTCATTAAAATCAACAAAATTATTTCTTAACCCTTGCGCTAATATCACAGTTTGTGGGATGTTGTGCATCTCGTGTGCCTGCATTTTAATAATGTGAAGCTTCAGAAAAAAAAAACTGACCAAAGCAATTTTCCACCTTGTAGTCAATTACAGTATTTTACACATCATTTACTACTATAGTTTTAGTCTTTTTTGCTTGCCAGTTTCTGACAATGTAGGCATCATTCAAGCTAATGTTTTGCAGCCACTTGTCCAAAATGAATGATTCATTTTGTTTCAGACACTCATTGCTATCCTCTGTTTGCCACTAAGCTTTTGACACAATTGTTTTTTTCTGCTAAAGAAGTTATCAATTTGCGTGTATAGAGTTGTTGAGTATACTTCCTGTTCCTCGACACAGGCTTCAGCCAACACTGGTGGAGGTTGCTATGGGAAAATGCAAAGGGTGACAAATTGTTTTATTTAGCCGAAACGATTACTGACTAAAACTGTGTGCATGATCCTTAGCATCCGGATGCAACACCGAAAGATGTTAAGTGCCGGGTGTTTTGTGACGGATGCCCTTAAGCTCACGAACTCACGTGATGCTTAGACTCGTTGAAAAGATTACCTAGGTAATCACGAGCGATTCTGTCTGTATTCTTTCAATTCAAACAGTGAAAGCTGTTTTATAAGGTGGGTTGTGCTTGACAAAAGCGCCCAAACTAAGGCAAATGTGGAAGTTACTCGCATTTTCAGATTAATTTAAAATGATACCCCGTGACGCCAGCACTGTATAGATTACTTCAGCTTGCAGATACTGTGCCTGAATCAACACTCAGAAGTGGTTTTCTTAGAAAATTTCACTTAACAGTACGCATTTACCAGGATATTATAAGAATTTGCGACACTATTTTTGAATGTTTGGGTCTTGAAACTTATGTGTTTCTGTTTGTCTTTTGCATTGCTTTGAGAATTTATGGAAAATCTTGCTGTGTGTACATGTTAATATTAACAGGACAAAGGTTTTACATTGTCATTTTCACTAGCTTTTGTGTAGAATACAAAATGGCAGGCTTCACTTATAAAAAATAATTGATAGTGATAGATTATAAGCAATGAAATTGCCCCACACGTTCCCCACACGTATCTGAAATTTCAAACATTTTGAGAATATCACGTATTCAGTGCATCGGTTAACGATGAAACGTTTCCTTGTTTAACACACAACTTCCGCTTCACTATGGGCATTGCTATACGTAATTTTAACAGGTTTGCGCTCC
>JGI24158J21664_10000063_pt1 | contig 58461 bp, 33 predicted proteins | sample Ectturendosymbi3_FD_21664 | JGI IMG/M metagenome (IMG submission 21664) | reverse complement strand
ACCCAGTTAATAATTACATTTCTGTTGTCTTACTAACTTTGAGTGACCAAATGTCATAAAAAACAGTATGATCAACAAACATGTATGCATGTAATTTGTAATCAAAAATTTAGCGTTGTACTAAATTAAGTTTTATAGTGAAATGCACGAAAAAATTGTGTCGATATGTGTGCTAGGCATGGTAGGGGGACGATACAAATTTGTTTGTCAGAAAAGGAGGCGCTAGCCAAAAACGATTGGGAAACACTGTAATAGAGTGATTTCATTGGTTGGTCTTGAAGACTTAGGCCGCTGAACGTGTCGTTTGCTTGTGTTCGAATCTTTTACCTCGTGTCTGACTGTAATATATATGCAATCAGTGGTGTTGGAACTGGGGTTGCAGAGGATGCAAGAGCACCCCCTAACATTTTGATTTGTCAAAAATTTGGGAAACTCTCGAAAAATTTGGGCAAAGAACCTTAGACATTTTTTTACCAATATTAATGAAATTATAATTCTTGGTTATTTAGTGTATAAATAAAAGTTCATTGTGCCATGGCGAACACCTTAAATGTATATAAAATCAACAAACTATTTCTAGTAACTTGATGTTTTAGTTTGTGAGAGTTGATGTGCAACTGACTCACTTGAAAGTTTGGTCAAAGGCATTTCATTTACGTGCTTTATTAACTGTTCACCGAGGTAATCGAGAATGCTGCAATTAATAGAGTCCATGCCGGCAAGTATAAAATAGCTTTTGTTCTAACTAAGTGTTTGAATGAACGTATTTTGCCATACAGTGTGTTGTATGTTGCATATACTCGTATGTGCAGTTGAACAGATAATCTCGTGAGACTCACAACATAGTCATAATATGAATAATATGAAATATGCCACATACTGTATCACACACATGTCTTCAGAGAAGAAAGGAAGCAGTTTTAGGCCTACCTCAGCTTTGTGTGAGGTTCCTTGCTGACAGCAACAGGTGGAATGTGAATGGAATGCCAAATCTGTGAGGCAGATGCACAAATGTATTGAGCCAGTGGGCGTCTGACATTATTCCTGCACAGCTTAGCGTACGTTTTCTTAGTTGGGTTAATTAAAAACCAAATTTCAAGTACCAAATTTTCTATTTTCAAATTTATGGTAACATGGTAGAGGCAAGTATAATGTACCAACAGTTACAGATGATTTTTTGGGAGAACGTTTGCCGCACAAAAGCTTTTCGGGCAAATTTGGAGAAATTTAAGCAAAGTATCATTTGCACCCCCAAAATGTTGCTCTCTCCTACACCTATTGTCGTAGCAGATACTGAAAAATACCTCTCGTGTCAAGCTACTGCACGTTACACCGTCAGTGTGATGCCCATAAAATAACTTCGGACAAAGTAATCGACAAGTGGCCACAGCAAAGCAAATCCATTCCTTTGGCAACTATTTGTAACACAAACATTCCCAAAAAAATTTCAGTTCTTTCACCGTGCTTGAAACAGGAATTTTAAAAAGAGGCGGAAATAGGGCTGGGTTCACACGCAAGTAATTATTGAAGTTACTTACTTGAAATCCTTTACTTATTACTTGATTAAGTATTTTTGCCATTACTCAATATTTCAAGTAATTTTCGTTCAGAAACGTTCAGAATTTAGAAGCACGTCTCTTGCTGTAAACGCAATAATATGCATGACATGCATCATCACACATAAAATAGGCCATTGAGGAAAATATATTTCTTTCCTGTGCAGTGCGATTTGAGTTACAATTGTTGATTGTCATCGTGATTACGATTTAGAGCTGGAAGCTCATTCCATTAACTTGAGTCGCGGCCAACAAGTGCGAATTTTTTCTGAACCGCCCATTATCTGATTTAAAATTGCAATGATTTTCATGTGCTTGAATGTTTTTAAGACTAAATGTCCATTTTCCTGATTTGCTTGGATTACTTAAGTTGCTTAAGCAATCTGTTAGAAATTATTTATTACTTAAATGATACGTAATAAATTACTCATACTTCAACCCAGGCCTAGGCGGAAATACCCCTGGAACCGGTTTGGTTTGTCAATGCAAAAATTGGTGTCCCAGTTCGAGTGTTTTCACTTCATGTGTAGAATAAACACGTTTGGCTTGTTACAAGAAAGTTCATCGAACTAAGCTGCTCATGACAAAGCACTCGAGTGCTGTCGTTATCTCTTTGATCATTGCCAGTTTCCGTGACGTTGTCCAAGTATGCAATTGTGCGTTTCCGTTTGCATTTACGTTCAACAGTCTAATTGTCCATTATTATTTGAATTGGCAAACCACAATCAGTTACATCAAAACACGATTGACAGAATTGGTACAGTTTTCCGTTAGCTTCGAAAGCCCAAAATTCTCAATCCTTGCCTAATGGATCTTGACAACAATTGAAAATAAACTGACCGCCAGTCCAATTTACATTGGACTTTTCCTTCTCCAACTCTTATACTTGATAACCAACATTAAGCGAGGGTAGACATCCAAGGACGTAAATGGATATTAGTTTGCAATAATGAAGTGTACATCATACACGTTTCATGCAGTAATTACCGCTGGTCAAGGACTCTGTTTCGACTAGTTTTTCATTTAAGCGTTTGCTTCTTAACCGTGTTGTCTCGATTTCGTTGCAATTGGCTCTCACACATCAGCTAAGGTTCGTTCGAATGTCTTAGGAGTTTTAATCTTTGCGGCAAAAAAGTAGATGAATTCTGCATCTGTTGCAACACTTGTTTGCTTAGGCACCGCTTATTTTTTCCAAACAGGTCCTCGACGTCCATACCTAGTTTTACATGTAAAGAAATATGATTCATTTAATTACAATAGGCTAAGATGAAGTATGAGACACCTTGCACTTCAGTGTTCAGGCATAATGTTGCAGAGACCGTTTTTCATTCGACCCTTAATCCTTTCGTAATATAAATAAACACTCCTGGTGGGTTCATGACCGGCGCAACTTCCTGGCGAGCCTGAATAGATCAGCGTTTCTTGATTTTTATTCCTGCCAGCGAACGCAGTAGCTATACAGTCGGTGGCAAGCACGAATGGTAATCCTGCAGCGACAAACAAAACAATTGCCCTGAAATAGCAAGGTTTGAGAGTTTTTTGAAAGGAAAGCTTTAGAAATGGCCCCACTTTTCGTAATGCAGACAAATGTTTCGTCTTTTCGTATTTTCAGCACTGTGTGCCGTTAGAATTTCATAGCTTGCGAAGTGTGATGGAGCATCACAGTGAGGGAATTTCAAAGTGTGTGATTTCGCCTTTTTTGGTCAGTATTTTCTCACTTGAGCAAAAACAGAAATTTCTCATTCCGATTCTTCTTCAGCTGCAGCCGGTCACTCATTAACTGTTTTTATCACACTTTCAACTGTTCCAGAAACCGCATGCTTCCTTGACTGGTCTTGGGCAGAAAGTAAAGACACAGTTAGGTCATAAAATCTCAGCAGATTCAAGTATTCATGCTGAAAACAAGTTCTTTAAAGTCAATTACTTTGAAAATTCATGGTTTCTCATCAATACCTGAGATCATTTTGTCGTTTCTCAAAAAACAGGGAGTCTTTTGAAAGAACAAGCAAAGCGTGCAACAATTCCGCGCGTACCTCTCCATTTTTTGCCGTCTTCCTGAAAGCAAATGACAGGCAAACATTGCTTACAAGTTTTTTCATGATTACTCGTATGAGACTTTTAATAGCTACGTATTAATCTGCTGCGTTTTTCATATAAACATAAACTCCAGGTGAGAATCAATACTTTATCAACAGTCTACACTTGTCCACCCACGCTTTGCCGTCTGTGCTGATCACCTGAAATTAGTAAAGCTTCTACAGCTCGAAGCCAGAGCTTAAAATCTACCTTGCACGTGCACGATGAGGATCGATTTCGAGATTGTCCGTCTGCAGCAAGTAGTCCATCTCCGTTGCAGTTAATCAAATTGTTATAACCTAAATCAAATTCACTGTTGCAACTGAGGCAACTGAGGAGAGTCATCAGAGTAAATAGAAGACACAGGTACGACTAATGAACTACCGCAACTGAATGCGATGCTCCTGGTGACTGTGTACAGCCTTTGGTGGACGCAACAACAGCAATTAGCAATGCAACAGTTGAGGTTGGACCATGAATCCAGAATGAAAATGGCCATGGAGGTTCCGAGGGCGACGATGATTACAGGCAGCATTTACTGATAAAGCAACAGCTGTTTAGTGTAGGCGTTACGTACGGCATCAGAGAAGTAAGGCGTAAATTTGTCAGTAGTGATCGGTAGTTAAAAATGAGGAGCACCAAGGTATGTAAGAATTTACAGGAAAATGACATCAAATACAATTTCCTGGAATATTACCCTTGTTTCAACGTCTTTGAGCAACCTTTCAGTGTCGTTTGAAATTTGGTGGCAAAAGTATTTTTGATAATTTGCAAACAAATGATGTTTTGGAAGCACGAGGTTGGATATCTTTATCTTTCATGGTAAGAATATGGACAAGGTACCGCGGAATTGTAGGAACATTCAAAAGAGCAGACGAACCTCGCTTCTATCTTTTTCACCATTGTTAACGTGGCTTTCTTTCGTCGGAAAAACTAAAAACTAAAAAAAAACTTCTATTGCGTGCATTCAGTTAATGACGAGTACATCACAAATGCACTCTTTAAGATTTTGTTCAAGAAAGTTCATGGATTGAAACGTTTTGGTTGACAGTTTTCTATATTTTACTGATCCCGAAAAGTATTGTGACGCTGCTTTAGTCACCCGTGAAGGTCAGTTAACCCCAAGTATCGCCCCGAACACATGGTTATATTTTCTGCAAAAGATTAAGACACGGTGTTTACCTGAAAATGCAAAGAGTGAGGTTCATCAATCTGTAAAAAAGGAAGATGGAGATCTCAGGCTTCAAGCACCAATTTCCCTGTCTCCGTTAGTTGCTCTTATTCATCATTAGCCAATAACAAGGGCATCAACGATTACCGCATTTTTCCAGCAGTGCTTGTGCGAAGCTGTTAAATCAACACAAACACTTGCGACCGCCAATGGCAACCATGTTGCAACAACTTTGTTCGCTTTGTTTTTAAACCTGAATTGTGCTTTTGTCTGAAATATCCTGTGCTGTACAAAATAAAGATTACTTTTTTTTTCCTTCCATATTAATTCGTACAGAAGTGGACCTTATTTCGCAATCGCTAAAATTTGGCTTAGTTTAGTTTGAATTTTTTTGCATTGGCAATGGTTTCTGAGCTGTTGAAAATGCAAGCTGCAGATTGTAAGTTGGCTGCTTCCCTTCCTATCACTTGTTTTTTTTAATGAACCTGAATCTTTTTAACTTTTTAAATAAGAACAGCTGATTTCTGCTTCTCTAGTTGTGGTTTCATATCGTGGTACTCCAAAACAGCCATTGATATCGGGAGCGGATATTTCGCTTTTACCTTCAACGTTCAGGTTGCTGAAGAAGGAGAAGTGCCAGCAAGGTGAGATTGCTTGAGCAAAGCATATGCGTGCGTCGGTTGACGGTTCAGATGTTTAGCAATGCAAAGGGTGAGACAAATGCGTTCCTGCAAAAAAGCGATGTCTCACAATCAGTCGGCAAAAAGTGCATAAAGTACGATTTTTAGGCTTGTCCATGGGAATGCCATTCCTATGGGAATCCCATGGTAAACGTCCCATGGGATGGGATGGGACAGGCGCAAATTGCTATGGGATGGGAATGGGTCAGACAAATATGTCCCGTGGACAACCGTAGGCTTGTCCATGGGAATGTCATTCCTATGGGAATCCCATGGGAGATGTCCCATGGGATCGGATGGGACAGGCATAAATTGCTATGGGATGGGAATGGGATAGATAAATATGTCCCATGCACAGCCCTGTCGATTTTGCAGTTGTTGCTGGGCTGCTCACGAAGTCTAGTTTGTCTATCGATGTTTTAGTGAAAGCCTGCATCCAACCATTTGTGTTATGAATCTATACCGCAAAAACGACCTTTTGAAATTTCAAACGAGACTAGAATAAATTGATTTCATTCTAATGCTTGGACACTTCGTGTAGTGTACAGAAGCCTTTACCAGCATGTAAAAATTGACATTTGTTCAAGACTTAGAATTATTGAAAAAAGAAAACAGTCTGCCGCATGATTCCGTTCAGAAATTTCTTTAAAGCAAGCAAAAAAGCTCTAACTGTCGCATCACGTAAGTTTTGTGTTTGATTTTAAGTTTTTACTCCTTTGTATATGACAAATGACTAGTATGAACTCTGTTTTATTCTTAGACCAGTTGCGTTTGTTTGTCATGCAACTGTAAAATACTTCCATTTTAGAAATATCTGGGACAAAAACACTTTCGCGGTAAATCCTTGTTGTTTAGAAACTTAACAGAGTCTACAAATGTGGAGGTCAGGGAAAACTTTGTTCCAACCGTAGGTAAAAAAAGATCGCCAATGTTCAAAAAACACTTTGCCAAACTTCATCTCCCTGCATTGGTCCAGCAGTCCATCATAAAATCCAACATTGGTTGGTTCGTAATTGCCGTTCTTGATAGAAGTCTTGATGTAAACATCTCCAGCAAGAAACACACTTCACGTTTTATGGTCCCCAACGAATCGTTGGATGTCACTGTAAACAAAGCAAAATTATTAGGAAGTCTTACCTGGCAAAGTATATATTAAAAATTACTGGAAGGTAAAAATCATGCGGTAGTTTTAATTCTTTGCTGACGGTCATATGAACCTAACACTTCTAAAAGCTCTTTTGAAAATAAGTCATAATTAATAATTTGTTCATGCAGATTATATTTTGACAGAGTGTAGAAAAACGCCTGAAAAGGGCCAAAAACACTGTGAAGATGTAGATTCCAAGAACGATCGAGAAGCTTTAAAAGATCAATTTTCAGTAAGTCATTTTGTGTTGTTTTTCAAAACTATTCAGTTAGTGAGGCTTGCGTTTGATCTTTTCAGGCGAAAAGTTTGATTTTAATATTTTTGTGACCAAGTTTTGGTTTTGCACAGAGAAAACCTCGTAACTCAATACTTTATAAGGTAGAGTGAGGGGAATCTCGTTGTGTTATTGAAAAAAATCGGTGAAGTGATAATGCCAAATTGCGCACAAACCAACACCACTGTAGCAAGAGTTGATATCAAAATGTCATATGACTTCAGTCCAAGAACAAAGCGGAATTTTATTTTTACGAGATTAAAAATAATTCGATTAATTCACGTTCCGCAGAAGTCGAAAATAAAAAATAGTTTCAAATGCAACACATTCATTCGCACTTACGCTTTAAATAAAATCAATGACAAAATTTGTCTAAAAACAAACTATCGGGATATTTCCTTTCGATCGCTATTCTTTTTCTGAGGTAAATAACACATTTGTTTCTCATTTGATCTTTGTTTACTGCTTGCTCCTTAACTGGATTCCCTGCAGTTCATCCCCATCATCTTTATGTGCATGACGTCATAACTGCGTAAATAGCAGTAGACTACAGTTGAACCAGTATGTGCTACACATTAGCTGCTACTAAGCCCTCCCAAGTTCTACGTGTACTTGATTACTTTTTGAACGGAATTATCAAAAAAAAATTGCAAATTTACTCTTACTTGAAAATTGAATTTACCTGAAAATTGTAAATTTACTCCAAAAATGCGATAATTGTTCAGCGGAAGAGTCAGTGTGCATATCGTCTGAAATTACATTGAAATCGTCCAAAACTAAGTCAGACTTAATGCAACGATTTTTCAGAACTCTTCACGTCTTCTGCAGCGAACACAGAAGAAGGAAGGAGCCAAATATGCAGGTAAAGTAGAACACTGAAAATACAGCACGGATATGATAACACCACAGTTATAACAGCATTAGAGAACGTACAGTAGATTTCAAAATGTTTTGCACAATTTTTGATTTTTTGTTATTGCACTTTATATAATTACCGGATTTTGTAATCTTAAAGATGAATTTGCTTGCTTGATCATAAGATCTATTTAGACTGTCGCTAATGCTTTAGTTATTCGCAAAAGATATAGGTAAAATGGCATTTTTGACGACTTGTTTGTAATGTACACTTAGGGTCATGACAAAGATACAAGTACAGTATTTTGCATTGAAACTACTGTAAGGTAACTTCTCGTCTGTATAGCACATTTAAGCAAAGTGACCTGGAATGCAGACAATTGCTAAAAAAGGTCACTACAGACCAAATTTTTACTCTCCAACAAATTTTCGAGAAACCTTGGGAGTTGGTGCTGCTAGAGTGCTCTTAACAGGACCTACAATAGGCACGTGGTAGGTTTTCACCTGCGTGCGATCAAGCAGGAATGAAAAGTAGGATTAAAAAGCGAGGAATTATGCATTTCCAGAAATCCAGGTCAGTGTATGCTAAAAGTAAGCAGTAACGCACTGCAGCAGGCCGAGAAGAATACATTGGAATGAATAGTGATAGAGAGCAGAATAAAGAGACTGATACACGGATTGGTGAAGCAAACGCAGTTCTGTGTGAGCTTACAGTAATTCATCTGTGCTCACAAAACCTGAGTTTCAAACACCGCAAAGCTGTTAGTTTTGAAATCGGTCTATGTTCCGATCTTCACCTATGGTCATGACTCAATAACTGAAAGAGTGATGTCTCAAGTACAAGCGGCAGAGATCGGATTTCTGTGAAACGTTAACGGTGTGACACTGGCCGGACACTTCGCGGCAAAGCCCGCAGCTGTGAAATTCGTAAAACCTTGAAGGTCGAACCAGTTCTCCGAATGAAGAGATCTCAGCTGCGGTGGTTCGGCCAGTGACGGATTTAGACATAGGTCAAATAGGCCATGGCCTAAGGCCCCACGCTTTTGGGGGCCCTGCGCAACTCTTTCCTATGACGACTCATTGTTAACTAAAAATTGGCGAAACTGCTCAGAGGCATGATTTCAAAATTTACCTCGAAACGGGCGGATTTCTACTCTAGACTCTCATCACTACAGTAACAACACGATAATATTGTGCATCTGGGCGTGAGAGAGAATCATTCCGTCTGTACGAAAGCGGTTACAAAAAAAGAATGAAAAAAAACGGTACTTAATCGATGTTCAATTTTCCACTGACAAAAAGCTCGCAACAACGCAAGACAGCCAGACATTGCAAAACTGATGAAAGGCAATATTATCAGTATTGGATGCTACGTTTGGTTGTTTTTAATAGATTTCCCGCAAACAGAGATTGCTTGGTGAAACTCTATATGTTATTTAGATCAAATAGAACAGTTTCTCGTGAGCTTTTCTGCGAAAAACGTTTCCAGGTTGGGCTTACTTCATATGGTTAATTGAGGGTGTTTCGAAAATACTTTGCTGCAGTGCACAACCTGTCTTCATACTACTTACCATGGGCCTATGGCATGATTAAAACACTATATTTTGTTATGCTTGAAGAATAGACACTTTCAAAACGGCATAAATAAGCCCTGCGTCCACTGAAGGGATTGTGCTTGTTTGGTTCATAAAATATGTGGTTACTATTACTATAAAAAAGAAGTTTACGTGCAGGTAATCAGATCGATAGCTGCACGATATTTTCGAGGGCGGCAACACGGACCTGCATGAAAATGTATATATCCGAAAAACAAACCTACTATCAACGCTAGAAATCACGGAAATTTAACGAAAAGAACTTCTGAACTACATGAAATAGCTATAAATTCCAAGAAAAGGTTGCAATGTTATTTGTTCTTTAGAAGAATGAAGGAAAGGCTTTCATTTCTGTTGAAGATCCAAGGCAATTGTAGAACCAATGTCGGCACAACAAAAGATATTTTCAGGGGGCACTACACATAAGAATTAGTGCATACTTTCACGCATTTCAGACATACGGCCAAATAGGTCACACTTGCGTGGGGCCCCAAACACTGAGATGGCCTAGGCCCCGCGCTCCCGAAAGCCGTCCCTGGGTTCGGCCACGTGAACAGAATGTCCCAGGAAAGATTAGCGAGGCGAGCCCTTCTGGCTGCAGTCAAAGCGACCCAAATGCCGACCAACCACCAGGTGGTGTGATTACATCTGCGAACTTGCTTGTTCCCGTCTTGGTGTGAACCTAGCATAGCTGCCTGGGATTGCCGAAAACCGTGATTTATTTTGAAGCCTCCTAGGTCACTGCCTCCGCGACCCTCCTCAGAGGAAATGCGGGTGTGAAAATGAATGATTCATACATAGGCAAAGCTTCCTATCTCCTCCAATCTAACCCAGCAGCTGTTTTGTTAAGTTTCTGCTGAACGATTACCAGTATTTTTGCTATGTAAAAAGAATCACAAACTAGCTTCTGAACTCCTGATAGGCTTACTTGAACTCACCTTGCTCTCATCCGAGACGTTATTGTGGTAGTACACTTCACCATACCTGTGACCCAATTCAAATGGAACCACAAAGTGTGAGCTTCAGTGCAACTCGTTTGCTTGAGTCGCACTTACTTTCAAAGTGGAGTGTTTTCTTTTGCGAACATACTGTATTAAAAGAGCTCATATGGTCTACGATGCTCCGTATGGACAACAAAAGAAAGACGTATAAGTGGCATGTGATAGATCTAAAATTTTCCCAATTAGTTTGTTGTACGCCAATCATGTTTTCAGATGACACGCCCATTCCAAAGAGGACGAATGGCTTTGGACAGCAGGAACGAGCTTTGCCCGTTTCCATCTCAAACACTGGTTTGACCATCTCAAACGCTGATTTGACAGATACAAAGAAATGGAAGAGAGGTGAGAAGACCANTGGCGCAACTAGATAAAAACGCTGCTGCTGATTTTCAGGCGGATGCTAAAGCAAAATGCACATTGTTCCTCAGCTTGTTTCGGAAGGAAAAATAGCATGTAATTCAACTGGCCAGCATTTTAGTTTTGATCTCCACAAGTTGGTTATAAAAGAGAAATTAAGTAATTGTCTGTGGTTGCTGATTGCTTTGCGAGTAGATGAAAACATGAATGATAAAGAGAAAATCACTGATGGCAAACAACATCCTTACAGATTGTGTGTGTTTTTGTAACTACTTGTGGCTTATCAAAGTTCAGTTCCTTCAGACAACAGTCCTTATGTTGGTACCTTCCAGTTGTCGTTTCCTGTCATGATTTTTCAAGCAAAGCAAACGAACCCGGAACGAACATTCCTGGTCAATGTTGCTCATTCACAAAGATGGACAGAGAAATGCTGATAGAAAGTGAGAAAAAATCTTTAATCGGCGTTATTTCATTGCAAAGTAAACTCACGTTCGTGACTTTTACAGTTAAGGTAACACATGTTCCTGCGTCTGGAACGTTTTCTCAAAAGTAGTGCTTTCTAATTTTTTCAAAAGTATCTAAATTTGTTTAGATACTAAAGAACCTGGTTAACCTACTTCAACGAGAATGCGGTAAAGCCTACAGTAAAGTCACTTATTCTTTAAAGTTAGTGCTGTGATAAAGTCTGGTAACAATGGCGAAAACCGCGACATAGCTGTAAATGACTTAAAACAGTACAAATAAATGCAAGTTAAACAAATTTGAACAATTACAATATGGCTTTTTTCACATTTGAAAACAGCCATGGCGACGTAAGCGTAGTAATTAGTGACGGAAACGTTTAAAGCTTACAAACGAAAGAGGAATTTACTTTGCTGTGCTCTTGAAGTAATGTAACTAAACTCAAAAATTGCTTGATCCCACTTGACTCTACTGGCAAAAAGGAAAAATTCACTGGTTCTGTTGTCAAACAGAGTACGTGGATGACTGTTGCGGAAATAAGCAGGAAAAAAATCAAGAGCACTGCGGTATTCCTGAGCCTGGCGGTGAGCCCAACTCATCGGGGAATCCCCTTAACGTAAGTGATTGTTAGGTAGTATTGCTTGAATGCGCCTTACAGCAAAACCCTTCCATTTAAACAAAGCAAGCGATCCAGAAACAAGCGGAGAAAATTTTAGCTTACAACCGTTTGAAAATCAAATAAGTCAGTGCGTAGTTTTGATAAAAGCTTCACATGAGTAAATTGCAACTCTTCAATTAATGCCCTGTAAAATGATTTTATGCATTCCTGCAAATTTAATTGAATTTAAAAATGTATCAGTCCTTTTTCAGGTAAAGTCGCCTCGTTCTGACAGAGCTCATCATGAGGAAGGAACAAAATATTCAGGTTCGATGCTGAACAGCTGTGCAATGTAGTAATTACAACGAACGCCTGATCTTGAGTTGCTTCTGCGTTCCTTTCGTAAAAGAGCAATCGTGTTCTTATCGTTAGTGATTATGATTTTGTTGCAATGTAATTTAACTACCAACAAGCACACAGACGGCAAAACCTTCAGACACAATTTTACAAGAGTCTCTTCAACCCCAGCAGCCTGTGCACTGTACATGACTATAACCAATTCTCAGGACCACGAACCTTATTGAAAGACTGTGACAACTGCTGCTTCATATGCTACAAGATTTGGGTTTTGAGAAGAATGTTTGCTGTGGGCTTTTTCTGCAACACCTTTGCATTCGCAATTCCTCCTGGTTGTACCTTTTCTAATCGTAAATAATGTTGTAGTGATTGATTGCTACGTTAGTTTCTTCTAAAATCAGTCTCTTTCGAGTTTTTTTTGTAGGGTATCAGAATTTCCGATAGAGGATCTATAAAACTACTTTCTGCTGTTATATCTCAGAACACGTTCAGAGTTGTTTAGTCTGAGCAAGTTGCTGTGGTTGTGCAGAGGATACTTTAATGGGATCGCAGGTCAGGACAGAACTAAGAGTTTGATCTGGGGCACATCGTACAAACAGATCTTGGAGAAGATACAGTAGAAAATGCATCGGAAAGAGTCAGTGTCTGCTGACGCCAAGCACAATATACTGCTTTCATTATCATTTTAAGTAACGTATTAAACTAAAAAATGCAGTAATGCAACCCTATATTTAACGTTTGTTGTAAGAGCCGACTGAATTTTTCTTCCACATAGATTCAGTCAACCTGTATTGCATTTAATCTTTTTTGTAAGCGCCAACTTTCATCAACTTAATCTTCGAGATAACTTATTACGAATTAATGGTTTGCAGTTTTACAGGCGATTGGTCCCTGGTTGGAAATAGACTTTACGTAGGTAGGCAGGGATCAAAATGTTAAACATAGGCTGGTATGAAGATTTCAGCATACGCATGAATTTAATGTTGCTTTGATATCCGTTTAGGATACGAACTAAGCGACTTCATCAGACATAATTTCTACTTTCACTTTTCCTGCAAATGTGAGTTGAAAGGATTACTCAGAATGTGAGTTGGAACTAGTGCAGCGAGATCTACATAGAATTCAGCAAAGAAACCCCACAAAGAAGTTAAACAATAGTGCAAAGTAATATTTTGTCATTTTAATTGTTAAGGACCTTAAACACTTTATACTGAGATCAATAGAAAAGCCTTATACACTATATTCAAATGAAGCGATCGACCGTTGATTATAATCACTATTCCGCTTTCATTCAATTCTTATTTGCGCACATTTCCAGGTTCCACGCCATTTCTGAGCTGCTTAAATGGCTCAGAACCCTGCGAGACAATTTTACCCATTTGTATTTCCAACATTGATGTCAAAGATGCAAGGAAATGGAATAGAGGTAAGAAAATCAAATGTTAAACCTAGACCGGTTGCTGACGGAATTAAATAAGTTCCTAAACTGAGGTTAAAAGTGATTACATGTTATGTCAATAATTCGGTCCTTGGTTACAACCTCAAAGGTCTTTTAATGGAAGTCAATCAACTTGTTTGCTAGGTTCGGTGAACCGATGATGAATCAACAAAGCAGTGTTAAGTGAACGACATCAATATTTTCTGAATTAGTTTGTCAAAATTGTGGTATTTATCTCAAAACTCCAGGCAACGGCAAGCTGGGGCTTGAGGTTGTTTTTGGAGTTGGCGATGAACTACGTCGCAAACGCATTTGCCTGTGGTGTGTTTTCTCACTGTTCTTTTTAATTCGCATGCATCGCCCGTGACGTTGTTGCACTGTTTTATAACTTAAAATACGTTAAATGTTTTTCAACAAAAACATTTCATCAGCCAGTGGCGAGCGCATTTCAACCTTTTAGCCGGAACTTTGAAGATTGAAATCAGTAAGTGAAAAAACTGAGTGTAACAATGTCTGGGTTCAACATTCCGTTCATACAAGCACGTCGGAAAAGGTAGGAACCACAAGCGAATACCAACCGATACTTTCGTGGCGTGGAAAATCAAAACGGCCAAAACTGTTAAAAACATCCGAATTGGAGAAACAGTGTTCAGAATTCAAGGTTATTCATAACTTTGGCCGGATGCTGTGCAGTTCGTTCCGTCTGAGTGCAGTTCGTTCCACCTGAGTGCGGTTCGTTCCACCTGATTGCGAACTTGACCGAAACCGAATGACTGAAGTTCTTCGAAGACGTTGCAGCTTCCAGTGAACGTGCTTTTATTGGATTTGCGAAATATAAGTTTGAATCGCGCATCGATTTGGTCCTAAGGGTCATTGAAATGGTTGACATCGCTTCTTCTCCCAACTGCGAATGAAAAAGTGAAATTATGTGATGTGTGACATCACGTGATTTAGTCAAAGATTTTGACTTATTGATAACGGTAGTGATACGATGCAGCGTGCAGACACTTATCTGTGTGTGTGTTGCGAATTATAGTATCGTCACGGTGGTATTTCACAGCATTAGAAAACAGCCCCAAGGCCTACACCTTAAAATTTTTGGGGCCGGTCGATTTTATAGCCAGAAGATCTCAGTGCCAAGCGTTTTGCGCGAAAATGTCGTTTTGTCTTGCTGCATAATAAAGCAAACTAAAAATGAAACAATCGAAACGAAGAAAGCAATGAAATCTTTTTATTCAACACAAAACTTTTTGAAGTTTTGACAGCTTGTGACACATGAAAGCATGACCACATGTCCGTTCTCGCACAGGTATCGCGTGTCCTTGCGTTGTCTTATTTTCCTGCAGACCTTGCACGGTTTTGTGGGTTCCTCTTTCCTTGCCCCGATGGGAAAGCGGCCAACTGGGGACAGCTGTTCGAAAGGATCCAGTAGCGGTTGTCCGCCCACGACGGCGCACAACCCAATCAGTTCCGGTGTAAATTTCAACAGGGTGTCGTAGGTTTGCGTGGTACCCTTGGACTTGTAATGGTTGAACGCGTTGTGAGCGTTGATTTGGAGGAGGTAAGGTAAAAAAAAACTTCTACGTCCACTTCAGCGTTTTCCTGGTGTAAGGGAAGAAGGCAAGCATCTGGTCCAACCTGGGCCGCAACCAGCTGATATTTTGGGGGGCAAAGTGATTGCAACTTGTTGTACCTAACAGATAAACATGTTTATTAAAATTTCAGGGAAGGCAATTGCCCGGTTGTTCTTTGCGGGTTGCGGGCCTGAGTTTAAATCAGCCCCGGACATGTGTCGGTTGTGCAGACTGTTGACCCACGCCAATTGTTGACCCACGCCAAGTTTGTTGACCCACGCCAACTGACTTCCACTCCTCTTTCTGCCTGTAAAAGTATTCCACCGAAACGTCGTTCAAATGGAGATGACTTTCACCATTCTCTTGTCCTTACAGACCAAAACAAGCACCTTTCCATTGTCTTTGGTGGCGACACCGCCAGTACTCATCCTAATTGGATTTCGTATTTCGTCAGGTTCGCCTCGGTTACACCGAAGCGTGCCAGCAGGATGTACTTCGTTGTTCAGAAGAAACTCACTCAATGCATTGCTGTTATGATAATTGCCCATGTAGAGCATATGCCATAAGGACGGCATTCAGGAGTGAGAAGTGCTGAAACAGTTACCATGATACTTTTTGAGACACTACATTTGCTTCCAAGTTCCAGCAGTGTTTCTTTGGGAAGCAGCCAAGACGTACGATCCGATTCCGTGCTTTGCGAGCTTATTTTTTTGCAAACCCTGAAAGACAGCCGACCTCTCCATCTCAGTACACTTTCGTTTATAAAAAAACAGTAGGCCATGCTCCCCAGGATCATACAGAGTTCTCTACTAGTTGTACACCAGTCGGATTTTGTAGATCTTATCCTCCATGTGATCAGGTTAAGTGATTGTTGTCATTGAAGTGGAGAAAGCTTGTTATCAGTCGAAACCTTTTTCTGGCCCTAAGCTTTTGGAAGCAAGGTGCGGATATGCGCTCGTCTTTATCCCAGTATCTCTCCAACTTTCCTCTTCGTAACGACGCTTTTAAGCATGTTGTGACCCAGAAAACCTTGAGCTCCGCTTCGTCAATGTTTTTCCATGCATTACGCCTGGCCGCCGGAAGACTAAGACAAGCTGAAAGGACATGTGCAGCATACTTGTTCGTCTCATAAAAAAACGTGGCCGATGCTTTTGAAATATATTGAAATACATATAAATGAAAAATTGCCAATGCCTTATCCGTGAAAAAGAGCACGAAGCATAGGACTGCGTAGTTCACGTTGTTGACAACTGCTACAGTCGTGGGGCCATGCTGAGAGAACGTCCGCTGGCGGTCATTTTCGGGGATTCCCCACGCTCCTTAGTTTCAACGACGGTTCGGCGGTTTGTGCTTGAAAAACCGCCACCTTCTGATGACGGATCCTTTGACAAAGCTGACGAGGCTAACTCCTCTTCCGGGACATCAGTTTCGAGCTTCCGACGTTGCGGTCAGAATCATCGTTCAGGATAATGTCGACAACTTGGGAAACGTTCATTTCGAGTTTTCTAGAAGGCGACAAATAAAACCTCAAAATACCTACAATCAGTGCAGTAAAACAAAAGTCCTAATGTTATTTCATAAGCAAATGATTATTTTATGTCATCAAAATATATAAGTAATATTTCGTGTGAAAAGTATAATCACTGGTAGCATTTCATAAAATATATCTTTCCTGACTGATAACCTACCTGCAGCAAAACTAAATAGTTTTGCCACAAACCACTGCTCCAAACATAACAACTCCTGGCTAAAAGTAGTGCAAGATGACCTAAAACATATGCATCTCTAAATTATACGAGCAATCAATCATCATATTATGTAAATCGTACTTTTGTGGCCTAAAAATTTCCTGCAACCCTTCATATCCTTTTACCACGAAATGCTGCTCACAGCTTAACATCCGCCGCTATGTTTCGATAGGGCCTTGTCTTGTTCATCTCGATGCCACACGAAAAAAGAAAACTCCTCTCCTATTTTGTCTTGTGCAACAATTCAGTGACTGGCGTACGTACACGTAGCCTACACACTTACCAAGAGAGGTCTACCTTTGTTAGCACGCAACAGATGGATCCCCCGAATTTTGTACATGTATGTAGTTTGACGTCATGTTCACAATACCTATAGATGCGTACATGCAAGAACCTTGACGCCAAACCAGGTTATGATTGTTTTTCTAGTTGTGGTGACCAGTCACGAATTTTCAAACAAAGCTGCTGCATCCCAAACAAATGTTCCAGGTCTTGTTTGTACCTTCAGAGTTATGGACAGCGAGATGTTGAGAAGAGGTGAGAAACAATTGAACCTGAAATAGTCATTCAAAACGTTTGTTTCGCGTTCGTGGGAAAAGGGGTATCTCCACGACCAGGACTGTCAACGTTAAACATTTGCTAAATAAATCCTTTTTCTGATCGACACAACATGAATTGCTGGTGCATGAAACACGGCATGGCCTGAGCGCGAAAGTACCAATGCCAATAACTTTTGCGCACAAAATAAAAGCAGCCTTCAAACATTTTTTTGTTTACAATCTGATAGCATTGCTGAAACATTCTAATAGAGAAACATCGGCTGTTTTTGTAGATTCTGCGCTAATTTTCACATTGAAGGATTCTCATTTTCCCTTCCTTTTTCGTCAAAATCATGCATAAAATCTGATAATGATCAATATTTTGCTGGTTAGAAAAAAATTAATATATAATCCATTCTTTTCTATGCTGAAGTGTTATACTTCTGCAGAATACGGAACCGTTATTGGCAACAAACAGGATTGGTGCGACAGTGCAACGCCTGGCGGTGAGCCACTATCTACTGGGAGCTCACTGAACGTAAGTCATGTTCCTCCACTAAAATTTTGTAAAATCTATTTTATTGCTTGAATGCCTGCTACGCATGTAACAACAATGAAATAGCCTACATTTGTGTAGGTTTGAGAAGAGCTCATCTGAGCAAAAGTAAGCCACACAGTAGGCCTATATGACATTTCAAAATGATGACCATAAAGGTTATGAAAAGCATCGATCACAGTTATCAAAAAAATTAGAAGAAATGTTCGAATCCCAAGTAACAAAGCGCTGCTTTTTTCAGGTGAAGCCAGTCCGATCAAAGAAAGAAGCTGGTCAGGAAATGTTGGAAGCATCTGGTAAGTTCGAATACATGAGTGCAGGTTGTTGTAAAAACCTTTAGCCTTTGATAAATACGTTTGAATTCTTCGTCGAATCCGCAAGCTTTATGTTCTTTTTATATATTTGCATAGGAGTCCACACATGCGCGCAACAACAAAATGTACGTTTATATTGTTTCTAGCATATTTGTATCTCCAAACCATTCTTCTTCTTCATCGCTTGAGCCAGGTCGTGCAATCCACCGCTATGTCGCACTGTACCTCGTGGCAGGTGTCGAGCATCCATTCGATTGTCTCGTCATCCACAACCGTCCGGCCATGCACTCCATAAAGGAGTTCGATGGATGGGACAGTGAAGGACAACATGTTTAACGGTCTGTTCTTCTGCGCCACACTCACAATCCGCAGAGAGCGCCGTATTTCTGTTGTTGTTGTTGTTGTCAGATGAACTGATGAATTGTTGCTCAGTGAGTGCAAATGGGTGTCTGAGAATGCATTCCAACCCCGTGGACAGGTGAGCGCTGAGTGTGTCCACGCTTCATGGCACGGCGTGCTGGAGAGAGTGTGACTCCATTGCGGCGAAGCTAAATAGGTTGGATGTCTGCGAGGACACAAAAATTGTCCGCTGGTGTAAGACCCATGCATCCAGTTACAGTTCGCAAGGCATCGTTGATGACAGAAGCAATGGGGCAAGTGTGAGCACTGCGCCACCAGGCAGGAGCGCAGTACTCGGCTACTGAATGGACCAGGGCCAAGGTGGCTGGTCGCAGCGTTGTTGCCCCAGCTCCGGGGTCAGAGCCAACGAGTCTCCTCAAGAGTGCGACACGTGATGTCAGCTTTTTGTGAAATCGCTCGAAGTGTCGGCGATATGTGAGGGTCCTGACCAAAGTTACTCTTGAGGTATTTGGGCTCAGAGCAAAAGGACAGGGTTTCGTTTTTGTGGATGTCTTTTAGCTCACGTTTAGCTTCCTGTTGACATGGAAGACTACCGATAACATTTTTGGAGTATTGGGCTTTAACTTCCAGGTCTGGAGGTATTGACTGTACCTACGGTTATCATGTCTTTGCTTAACACTCCTTCCACTGCTTGTCGATGGAATTGACAGCTTCTTCCCATCGCTCCTGCCTCTTCTGATCGAGCCGTGAAAGTAGAGACGACGTGGCTTTGTCAAAGAGTCCCCACTGGGGCTCGGAGAAAGGAGCGATAAAGGTCTCGCACTCTTTGTCCCAACATGGCACATAGTTCTTGCGAAGGCCACGTGGGATACATTGTTAGCAGCAAATATAAGCTCTCGCATAATACCTGGTATGCCTTCTCAATGTTTGTTGTGTCCGGAGTAGCAATTTCTCAACGGATTCGTCTGTAAGAAGACAAAAGCGATTCCAACCAGCCTTGAGGAAGTTCCAAAGCTTCACAAGATCGCTGTAGGCAGTAATCCTTGGTGGCCTTATCAGAGAGGGTGTTGTGGCCATGGGAACGTATCTAGAATCTGTGTGTCAGGCAATCGGTTGTCATGGCCGATACTCGCGAAGGCCAGATTTGAGTTGGTACTGACGTTCCACCGGTGAGAGAAGAAACTGACTGCTCCCTTTGCGTTGTGCAGCAGCTCAAGGTTGTTGGCTGTTGCCTAGGAGGCCAGGCTCTTACCGTCAGGAGATGCTGTGCTATAACGCCTGTTGATGTGCTGGCAGTTGAAGTCGCCTACACACAGACTGGGGCGTGAGAACCTCGGTATGGCTGTTGGCAGTGTTCCCTCTAAGAAAATTTCACACTGAGCAAAGATTTGTTTTATTGCACATGCAATTGCTCAACCATGTAGACACACAAACTGTGAAGCATTTCAAATGTTAACAGGGCTATGCGATATACCTACGATATTAAATTTGGAATATTGCAAGTGCGCGAGATTGAGATTTCACTGTGCAAACGGTCTGGTGTTACTGCGCAGCGGCACACCTTAGAGGGAGCACTGGCTCTTGGTGTGAGTCGCGAGGGTGGAGGTTTTCAGACGTTAATGATCATATATCCTGCGACGTCTACGCACAACCACTCAGTCTCTGATTGCTCTGTGGACTGATCCACCAGTGGCCATACCAACTGCTTGTGAACAAATGTGACAAGGCCGTGCTTCCTGCAAAGGACTGATCCAGCTAGTGAGAAGTTGAGAATCGCTAGCTTGTTTGCAGTTGTGCAGTGGGTCTCCTGTAGGACGAGGACGAGTGCCTCGTTCTTACAGGCTAGCTGCTCGATGACGTTGATCTTGCATGCGATGAGCCCCTCGGTGTTCATCTGCGGTATCCTGGGTCTTCGGTCATCGTCGTTAGCAGGGATGCTGCCGCGCCTTGAAAACGGCGTATTACTATCCATCCCGCGCCGAACGCATACAGCACGGGTAGCCGTGGTTGCTCTCGTAACGACAGGTTTGGTGAGCACTTCAGGAAATGCCGCAGCAGGGAGGGCCGCTTGAAGGCACCTGTCATCCTCTTCATTCTAATATTACGCCATAGGATGAGTGGTTGACAAACGCAATTAATGTAGGCTCGACAAGAATAGCTTTTTCGTGTACCCATTTCAGATCTAAAAGGAAGGATACTATTTTTCGCTGTTTTCAAAATCTGAACATTTTATAACGATTGTCATGGGTTCTGAAAACTGTATGCCTATCCTTGACACGTAAACTTAAGGTTTTTGTTTTTGGTAAGTTAGACATTTCACCCATACCCATACGAAAACCAGATATTTCTGAAGTCACCATCATCATTTTCATGCCAGTATTTCCTCTGGAGACTTATGCAAATTCAAGAGTCCAAGAAAATCCTTTGGTAGGTCGCAGTTCTCAGAAACTTCAGCTATAGTTTTGGCAGAGATCAAGCCAGGTAATTACGTTGTCATTGCATTTGGTCCTCGCCAAGTCTGTCGGTCGCTTTTCTACGTTGCAGCCAGTGGAAACTGCTTCGTCAATAACCTTTATTGGGGTATCTGGGCACAGGGCTGAACCATCGCATCTGAGATCGTTTCATTTGGGGAAGCGGCGTGATGCTTAGAAATTTACGATCTACACTGCTGCATGCTTCATGGTATCTTTGCATCATGAACTCTGTGGAAAAAAATTGCAGCGTGTGTTCATGATTCGCCTCGTTAAGTCATGTACGAATATCATAAAAACCATGCGAAGGTCGCAGCAAAGACGGATTTATACATTGAAAATTTGCGGCGTTTGAATGCTCTCATTTAAGCAGTCACTGAGTATTGAACGCATCGCTGCCTTCTTGGTATGCATCACTGCGTTCTTTGCACGCTACACAGCGTTTGCTGTCAATCCAGATGTCAGACTTCACATATTTTGCCCTATGTCACCTTCTATGAATCCTGCCCGAGGTGTTCGAACTTATTCACTTGTTGCAGCAAAACACTCGATCAGAAACAGTAAGAAAAATTTTGCTTCTGAGAGAATGCATTACGAATTGCGTTTCCTCAACAGCAGGAACGAAAACGTGGTGCCATGCACCGTTCGTATTCCATTTCGACTTCCCATTTTGTAAGAAACACTTCTGTGACTTGTTTGTTCCTCTCGGTATAGCGATTCATAACAATAATAAATTTGATTTACAAAATATTTTCAAGGTTACTACATACTACTTTTTGGTGATCTTTTCTTTTACCTGAAGCAGGGGCGTGACGAGGGGGAGTAAGGGGGCACAACTGCCAGGGTGCCGAATCAGTAGGGGGGCGTCGAATCACTTCGGCGTGGCACCGAATCACTGCAAAGGGTGCCGAAAAGTCCCAACAATGTCACAAGTACTTTCTTCAATACGGTAGATTTGCTTCCGAAAGGCCTCAGGTTCGAACATGGGGAAGTCAAACTTGCTTCTTGTTCCGGGCACCATCTAACCTCGTTACGACCCTGGCCTGAAGTCCCTGATTTGCCTCATAGATTTTTGAATTTACTTTGCAAGTTGCTGTAAATAAGACTTATATAATATTTTATCGTTGCAAACGCTCTTCCTCTTATCTGTCCTACAACTCTTCCACATGACGTTTGCTCTGAGTTATTGCTTCACAGAAGCTATTTGAATGAGGAGCGAGGTGCGTAATTTTACGTGAAATCGATTCCCTGTTAAAAATTTTCCGATAGATTCGTTGTTTACCTCCATTGTGGAGAGTTCGTACTTGAATATAGATACATGCAAGTTTGAATCATCGCAAAAAGATGAAAACAGTCGGATGATCCCTCGAAAACATAGAGAAAACCTGATGCTTTTAAGCTGTGCTTCACAGAATTTATTGTTTCCAGGGAAAAAATGGAAGTTTATGAAAAGATCTTCCAAGCGCAGTTGTTCGAAAAATGTTGAGAAAGAAGAGGTTCGGCATAATGCAGATGATGCATACAAACTGCCTCAAGCAAGAAACGTATGTTTGAATTTATGCTAACATTCCTTAATCTGAAAATGTTGTTAGTTCTGTTAACCAGACTGTGTGACGAACTAGAATATATTAAAGATGTTGCATGTTAAACACGGGCGAACAAACTGCGTAGGCAGTGGTGAACCAACTGCAAAAACACTTATTTTCTAGGTTTCTTCAGAAGAACATCCAGCGGACAAGGGAGAGGTTAAAGATTCAGGTGAAGTCTCGTGGATAATTTTTGTTTTTCAGTCTTGTTATCAAAAATAAATGTAACAGAAAGTTCCGCTGCAACAACGGCAAGAATGTGACTTCCACTCTTTCTTCAGTGCAGTGTTGTAGACTTGAAGATGAAGAAATTCTGTTTATTGCAAATCACTTCTGTAGCACAGCATTAAAAGAAATAAGCTACTTCCGTCGTTGACTGAGATATTAAACCGCAGGCAATTATCATTTCCATCTTGGTCTTGTTATTCATAAACTAGCTGTCAGACCGTTTGGTGGATAAATTGATTGATGTATTAGACTTGCCTTTTTTATGGCTGGACTTAAAAATTACTTGTCTGCCTAAATTTTGTCAAACGACTTGCATTTCATTTAATTTGTGAAGTTGTTTCACCGAAGCAAGTACAGAAATGCAAATATCATACAGTAGATGCTGTTTAATAAATCCGCAGATAAAAAATCCATCCGAAGATCATATCCAAGTTGCCTTGAAAAGAAATATTTCCATTTAAATGTATTAAAAAATCTCCTGTTAACAAAATCAGACTACGATTTATAAATCCATTTGCAATTCTATGTCTACTGTAAATCACTGTAACGCGCATAGAGAAATACCCCACGCATATACCCAACAGTGATTTCAGCACTCCAATTCTTACTCTACTCCAATACTCCCACTCTATACGCGCAAGAGTGGTTTCAGAACTGTTAGTCTCGGCCAATGACATGCCCAGAAAGAGCGTGATGTAACAACCGGTGTACACTTTGTTATATCGCACTAAGGTAATACGCTCAGTAAAATTAATGTTCTGCTTGCCCTTTTTTTAAGTTGCATTGCAGAGTTTGTTTGTTTGTATGTTTATTTTTGAAATATTAACGAGGGAAGTCCAGAAAATGGAATTGTCATCACCTTGAACAGGAGCACAAATGGGTCCCTGGATAAATCTGGAGGTCTGAATAGTAATATTTTGGTTAATTCGTGAAATTTTAACGAATCAAACAGTGAACAAGAGATGCCACCATGTGCAAGCATTTTTTGAAACTTCATCATGAGGAGCTGACCTGATGAACCGGATTAGAATAGTGCAAATGCTAAACGTTACTTGGTTTTAAGGAGCAAATGAGATACTTTAAGGCGGAAATGGCGATAACTCAAGGAAAAAACGCGGTGGGCAGTGAAATTCAAAGTTTGGAGCCTTTGTGGAAAACTGCAACGTAAAGAGACTGAATTTTGCATGTGGGTAGCTATACACTGAGATGAAAAGTCGATGAATAGTTACAAAGATATTTGAAAAATTTGGAGCAAGGGCAGGGTCCAAAATCTGTATTACAAAATGCAATAAGAATGTGAAACTGACGACGAAGATGTAATGGCGTGAGACCTAATTCATCCAAGATCTCACGTGATGTGGTCATGGGGCAACCAACGGCAAGCTTTGCAGCAGCAGTTTGAACGCATTCAAGAAGATTAGCGTCGGCGACAGAACAGTTATCATAAACAACATCTCTGTAGTCAAAAACGGGCAAAGCCCGTGCACGATAAAGTACTAGAAGTTGCATTGCTGGTGGAAATACTGAAATCAACAACGCGCAGTTCCTGCTATGATAGGATGTGAGTAGAACTGAAGCTCTATTTGCAAGTCACAAAACTTCACCACAACACCGGAAACACGCCACAGATGTACAGAAATTTAATGTGCTGATGAAAGTTTAATTGCATAAATCTGGGTTCCCAATGGAATTGAAGCCACTTCTTTCACAACAGCTCGCGGATCAGATAATGCTTATCCCGTAACTCCTCCCATCTGTGAAAGCTGTTTTATAAGTACAACAATTTATTAGTCCACTAATGTTGGTCGGCAGTGTTACGGAAGTCGGCTACGTTGGTGTCTGGCAACTTTCAAACTTGCATCAGTATGAGAAACAAGGTTAACAGTATGTCAAATTTGCTTTAATAGTCATAAATAAAAACTAGCCTACACTGAGAGCAAAAATACGCGTTCATGACTGTAATTGAGCGAAAAATATTATGTTCAGCGGGGCCTTAATTTTTTTTCATACTCTGCCTTTCTGATGTTCTGACGCCCATGGTCCAACCTACGGGAAATTTGGTTTTATTGCGCCATCAGTGAAATATCTAACTCTCCTTTTTTAATTTAAAAAACTGTTTCCTGTTCAGTCTTTGCACTTCGACTGCAAATCTGATCCATTCTTTCATATGAGCATCTTAATTAATGGCATCAAAAACTGAAAGTTCCCCGGCCGCATCCTTTTGCCTTTTGGCAGACGCCAAGAAATGAAATCCCTCAACAGGTTTCATCGATTTCCCTTCTGTTATACAAAGAGGCATTGTGCATAGGTTACGCGAAGTGGCCTTTCGCAAACCTTACACAAAGAGATTTTATACAAATGTTTCCAAAAACCAATTATCCTTTCACTATGTCCAGGCAACCACGGGGGGCACATGGTTTCCATTTTGTATGTCTAGCATATTTGCGTAAGTCGCAAAATTCTGATTGAATCTGTAGCTGCCTTTCCTTCAAACTTAATGACATTTCGTAACAAAATGCTCGTCAATTCTGTATTTTAGGATCCAGAGAGGTTTTGCGGAGACATGTCCCAATTTCGCGATGTTTGCTTTATCTGGAATGCTAAATTAGATTACCATTTATTAAATATTTCTCCCTGGTTTATTTTTTCATTTCATTTATTTTCTATTTTGCATAAAAACCTGCAGTCGACAAAGAGGACACATAGCGGACGAATGGCAGGACAGAAAGTATAGCTGTAGTGCAGTTTTCATCTTTTCCTTGCGCTGCTGTTGCTTAAACATTTCACACCAAAAAGATCTGTATTGTTCTGCTTGTCGTTAATGAAAACTCAGTATGCCTCAAATATCAGCCAAATAGAACATTGTTGGCCTTTTGCGATCTTCAGTGCATAGTGATACATAGAGGAGGTGTCAATATGCGTCAATGTGAAAACAGAAAAAAAACGAGAAAAATAAAAAGGGAAAAACAAGTTTTGCCGAAAATTACTTGACTCGATGAAAAAGGGTTGCTTAGGTTCAAACACTCCTATACTTATGTTAAAATAACCTCACCGTATCCTTAACGTTTGGCACTGTATGCAAATCTAACGCAGAGTAAAAAAAAGTCTTATGCGGTACGTCTTCCAGAATGGAGCAAAAATATTTTGTGCTCGTGTGTATGTGCTTTTGTTTCTGCAAACTGTTTTAAAAAGTTCATATACCTAGATTCTATTTTTACAAATTTAATCTAACCCTGCAATATCCAAAGCGCCACCCTCGGGCTACGTGCGGCCCAGAAGAAAGTTTCGTGCTGCCCATTAAGTTTTTCATCATTGCGAATGTACAAAACAATGATAATCTGTCTTTATTTTGAAAATATTAAGTTTGACATTTTCAATGCAATGTTTTTTTGTACCTCTTTATCAAGTACTATGCACTGGTAGATTTCCACGCGTCCACTGACTCTTCGGTGCAAAACTGATTTCTAGTTTTGTGATTTTTACTCATGTGTTCCTCTCGCATTAAACTGATTTCTAACTACCCTTATTGTTCCTTAATCACTTATTAAACTGCTTATGGCCTCACAGTTTGGGATTGATTACAAGAACCATGCCGTCATTATCACTGCAGTTAATATTCGAATGCTTTCAGTAGCTTTCAACTAAACTTTGATTTGCTCAAATGAAAGTAAGTCATTCAATGTGCGGCTCTCGTGGAGATAGTGACGTATTTTTGGCCCAGTAAGGCATTTTTGTTGGACATAGCTGGTCAAGGCAGAGTATTAATTCTGTATGGTGGCTCCGTATGATATAGAACGTGCGTAGGCTTATTTGTAAAAATAAGAATTGCCTTTCGCATACAGAAGAATACATTTATTGGTTCACAGCCAAACATCTGACATCACATTGTATTTACGAATAACCTGCGCCTTGCGGTCTTGATAAGCTCAAGCGCAAGTATATCTGATCTCTGCAGTTGTTGCATTTTCATCAAGATTGCATTTGCATTAAATATGCTTTGGCCGCCTGAAGAAATTGCTACCTTAAGCGTTTTCAAAGCACAAAAGTTGGTTTTGCGTATGCTTCGACACGTCTGCATCTTTCTCTACTAAGTGTTTGCAAAGAACTCAGGCTAGTGACCACTGGGATACTTGAGGTAATTTAACCTCCCAAAGACGCCCCTCATGTTATGTGGTTGTAGAAGGTTCAGCATTCATAAACAATAACTCACCGTATTCTCTCGAAAGCGAACGAGTTGTTGCACATTTGAACTAAGCAAGCTTTCTTTACCTAGAACTGTTTGTAGTTCTGTACTTACCCATTAGTTGAAAATTTGCAAGGTTTCTCCCAACATGTACTTGGTCAGCGCAAATCGTTTTGTGTGCGCTTTCCGAGACAAAATATTCCAAATTATATAATCAAATTAACAGTCCTAGCAATAAAGGTTTACGCAGATAGAGCACAACCAATACAGGGGCAAATTGTATAAAGACGTTGCCCAGCAATGAGTCATTTTGACTGTTGCTCAAAAAAACATACTTTGTTGCCTAGCTGATATAAAAAGGGCTTTCTTGTTGTCCAGTTGCAGATAAGATTTTCAAAGCATTGTTTTTTCCTTTTCACAGCATTTTGCAGCAAACACAGCTCATTTTGTGCTAAAATGGACTGAAAAGTCGAGAATAACAAGCAAATTTCATGACTGAAGTGATGAGAAAAATCTGTAAAAGTTCGGCCAGTGATATTTTTAGGCGCAATCCACCAAGCGAAAACTTGCCCATATTTATTGTCAAGCGAATTACATTTTGCAGAAAAAGAACCTTCTCCAAAACGAAACTTCGAGGTTGTTACGAAAACCCAGTGTGAAGGAAAATCCTCACTTTCAAAACTATTTAAAGTAAGTGCAGAGCAATAATATTGTGACTTGTGTCAATTCTGAAGACAATGCATCTGATATACATTTCTAGAAAAATGGTGGCTAACAAGACAAAGAAATGCCTTTAAGTTTTCGTGATTCTTAAAACACCCGCGAACTGTACAGTATTTTTATTTGTAATGTCTTGAATGAAAATGTGAGGAATATGCCTTTATATACTTCATGGTCACAAAGACAAAATTGGCTTGTAATTATAACAAAAGTGTTTTTATCAGTTTACTTACCGCAACGCAAATTTATCATGTTTAAACATGTGTTGGGAGATGCAGATGTTTTTCCTTAAAAGATTTTAAGATGCAGATTCAGCAAAAAATTAAACTCCATTTAGATGCGCTAATACACTTGCTGGTTCAGCTCGTTCCACCGAATACTGTCACATGTTACCAAAACTTTCGTTAGAAGTGAGGTTGATTTTTCCAGGTGAAATCGAGCTCACTACCCACGAAGATGAAGAAAAAAGAAAAGGAAGGTAAGTATGGGAAAAATACTTTATATAGAATAAAATGCGCTCAACTGAAAACGTATACCTCAATAATTGCCAAAGTTCAATATTTCCAGGCATGTAATAAAATTCTTTGTTTAGCTTGAAGGTAAAACATCTCAGTTTTTGCAAGTGGTGAAAAACGTGCTTATGAATCAGTAGAAACTATAAAAACCTTCGGCCATTTTGTTTCGCCGCACAAAAAACGTTTCTAAACTAAGGAAAAATTCGAAGCGAAGGAATTTATTTTCAAAGATTATTTGTTGAATTTATTCGCAATTGCACTGTGTGATTTGTTAAATTGAACCGCAAATACACATAATCAGGAAAAATCTCTCAATAGATTTCATTGCTAGCAATGCGATATTACATCTCTACGTTAGAAAAACCCGTACTGCAATTCAACTACAAGATGAAATCTTCTGAATTATGTTTGCCATTGTTGAAAAACTGCAATGTAAGAAAAGGACCAGGAGCTTGAAGAAGCTCATATCAAGCCAAAATTTTTCAACTTTTTTTTCTTCCCCTCAACGAAGAAAAAGGAAGATTACGTAAAGTGTAGAAACACGTATCTTTAAGCACAACATTAAACAATACTGCAACATCCTTTTTCGTCAGTATACAATCTCAAACGAGTCTCAAGAACGATTCGCATTAGCAAGTTGTGAACAACAGAATACTCAAAATGCAAGTGATGTTTGACAGCCTGCCTTCGAAGTCCAGCAACCGACCCATTTTATCGTCACAAACTGTTTGATGACGAAATTTCTATGAGCCGGGTCAGCAACAAATCCACTTTATCCAGTCTGGAAAAATCGTTGGCGAACTTCAGAGAGATTGCAGCAAGTAAACCAGAGAATGGTAGGTAATCTATCCTTTCTAGAAAAGCATAGAGTGTTTTGTCAGGCTAGAGAAATAAATTGTATGTTCTAAATCTAAGGAAGTAACGTACCATTCATGATTCCTTGTAATTGAAATCATGGGCGTCCGCAGGGGGAAAACAATCATTTACCCACCCTGGAAATTGGGACGACGAACCAAAAGTTTCTAGAGCACCTGAAGTCAGCAGCTTAATTCCGATTATTTGATATACTTCTGGCAATGACAATTTATTCGCTGGTATGACACTCACACTGCAAAGAGCCAGATTCAATGTTCTGATATTATGCAAAGATAAGCTTGCGGTTCATTAAAACCGCTTCTTTGCCCGCAGAGCAGCGTTCCCACTTCTGGGGAATTTGTCCCTAGATTGGAAACTTCATCATCTTTTGAGGAAAAATCTGAGATTTGAGAAATCCAGCGATTTTTAGAGAAATTGCATTTTTTGGGATAAAACTAGAAAAGTTGGGGTCACGCGTTTTCATCTGATGTGACAATCAGGTTGTGATTTGCTCTCAGTTACAGGAAAAAAGAAGTGGTTCACAATTACAGTACATCGAAATTAGAGATTTATTTTTCTTATTAGAGAAGCGTTAACCCCACCTGGAATTATGCCATCATTAAAGAATGCGTCAAAGGTAGACCCATAATCATGCATCAGTGAAAAAGAGAGCTTAATGGTGCGCCAGTTTTGGGAAAATCATGTTATACTGTGGTATGAAATGCAGCCTACTGTTATGTATTGGTTTCATAACCAAAACGCAGTTGATTTGACATGATCATTGCTTTAGAGCAGGGATGGGGAACCTATTCACTAACACAGGCGTAGGCATTGCATATAATGGAATATCGAATCCTGTGGATTCGAATCCTTCAGTATTCGAATCCAAAAATTAGAATTTTTCCAAATATTTAGATTCGAAATAAATGTGAAAAATTACAAAGCTGGCAAAACAAATAATTTCAAAAAGTTTTACAGTGGCACTCTTCGCGCTCCTGAGAAAGAGAAAGAAACACTCAGCAAGAGCACGGCACTGCATGGTGATGTAAAGTAATAGTTAACAGGTCGTGTGCTCGCTGATCGGTTTTGTGAACCTCTGCACGATCAACTCATTTTACTCCTAACAAGTTATCGTGGAACAGGTTTCGATATTCTGGATTCGAAAAAAAAGATTCCGGAATATCCCAGAACCTCTAAATGTTCCATGATGCATATCCCTACAGAGACCACATGAAGTATGGAATATAGCTGGCGCGCCTCAAAAATTAATTAATTTAACTTAAAATCCTGTCTTTATCTTCCAAAGAAAATTTAAGCAGAGAAAACTATGTCATCGTGCGAGAGAGACTTCTCTCGACTTACTGCCTACGTGTCTGCTTGTCATGGAGTTTTTCGTTTTGACTGGATGTTGTGCTCTAACTTGGGTAACGGCAATCTGATTCGGGCCATATTGAATGTTTCCGCGGACCGCATTTGGCCTTAGGGCCGCAGGTTTCCCACCCCTGGTTTAGATAAATTCAATAGTAAACCTATCTAATAATCTCCAGACAATATGTTTCTTCAGGTGTGATTTACCTATGTTTGTGTGATTGTTTCGTTTTATTTTTTAAGAGTTCCTATGTCATTATGTGTTACATGTGTAATGTAACACATTATGCTGCTTGTTAGAAAGCCATTAAAAGTTCGTAATAAAATTTTATCAAATTTTGGGAATTTTAAGCTCAAGTTTAGGAAACTTCTAGAAGATACTTGTGGGAACCCTGCTGCAGAGGCAGGTTGGGAAACTTAAGAGTAGATTCTACTATGGGTCTTTATTGCCTAAGAATAACATGGCAAAAAACCTTCAAATGTTCACTTCAAGTTACGACCAGGGCTGTCACATTAGCTGTTGTGAAGGCAAAACATAGAAATTTGGCTCTTTTGAGAAGCACTTTGCTCCAAAATTTTTGTTTGGCTATCTGGCTGCTTTTTGGCTTGTTTGCAATATTTGTGCTGCACAATTGTTGCTTGGAATGGATAAAAGTGGAGCTCGCACCTTGTCCCGTCCGGTTCCCAGTGAATCTTTTCCTGCACTGCACAGTGCACTTCAGTCTGCAGAAAGGCTACACTCACTAACCGGCAACAAAACCAAGCTTCCAGACAGTCCGAAGAGTCATAGCGTCATATTAGCTTGCGTAGGTAGATACCAGACCAACTAAACACGATTTGTCAAATTGAACTATTCCGTGTGGTTTACTTTTGCTTAAGTTTTAAAATATTAGCGAGATTTGCTATGTTTTTCTCACATTTTACGCATTTTTGGTGCTTTTTGAAACAGCTAGTGTTTGACTACTTTACGTTTGAACCGGTAGCGCAGCCAGAATAAAGCAGAAAAGGACATGCCCCCTCCCGAAACCAAGAAACCAACTTGCTAACTTGCTAAGGTTTTTCGCTGGGGATTTATATCAATTTCAACTGTTCGAAAATAAATGGAAGGAACAGTCGCACTCAAGTAGCAACTAGTAAATCTGTCGTGTCCTCTCACTGATCAGCGTTTAATATGACCTTTTGCGATTAGATGCACAAATATGCAACAAAACCATACAAATTTATTAGCAAAGTTTCCATAGATTGTGGACAACACGACACGAGGTGCAGCCTGAATGAAATGCAAGGGCTAAGCTTTCATTGAAAGAAGTTGAAATTCAGATGACAGATTTTAGAGAGGATTATTTGCATGAAGTATTGCCGAACCACTAGAAAACTACTTGGTCAAGACATGATGAATCCCAAGCGCACCACGCAACGGAGTTTTATGCAACAACGCAATGTTTTCCACAGCATGGTTGGCATTGTGGCTAGTGGCTATATGTTGACTGGTAGTGATATCAGACCCGTCGCCAGAAAGTTTCCAATAGGGGGGAGTGCGTTGCTACGGGGAAACTTTGCGTTTGTGCGGAAAGGCTTGACATTCATAAAATTGACAAAAGCTCCACTGATTTATAGTGTTTCATGTTTCAAATTGGGGGGATTGGAGCTTTGTTGGGCTGAGCCCACCAAAGCCCCCTGTGGCGACAGGACTGAGTGATATAAGAGCCTCAAGTTTGAAATGCACAGCAAGTCACTGTCAGCGCAACACACATACTTTGTTATATCAGACTTTTTACAATTTCAGAGGGAAAATTGAAAAAAGCACTTACTCGTCGCCAATCAGCTGTGGTGATTATGTGTGAAAGTTGTATCACTTGATCATTACTATAGGGCAACCGAAAGTCAATAAAGTCAAATTTTTTCTGCTTTTTTAAAATTCTATGAAACCTCCATCAACCAAATTTCACACTGATACCATGAGCGACTCCAACGTTATTAGGTCAGAAAAGTCAAAATTTATCATCTTGTCAAAATTTCTTGCAGCACAGATTTTTTCTCTTTATCGATATTTTATTAAAGCGACATAGATATTGACATACATTTGCAAGTTTGGTTGAAAATCTGGCATAATACTGTTTTTTTGCAACTTCTGATATAATATTGTTGTATTGCCCACTACTGGACGATCGAAAGTACGCTAGGCGTGGTAGTACTTGATATTAAGGTATAGCAATGTAGAACAGAGGTCGACAACCTACGGCACGCTTGCCACACTTGGCACGCAAGCAATTTTTGATGGCATGCAGCAGCTCCAAGTTTTACATATCATTTTTGTGATGATGAACACAGAAGGTATATTTACTTTGACTTGTATAATAAAACGTGTGATGTTGGCAGACTGAATGTTTTGAAACACTGGTGTGTTGCGCAATGTGATTTTTTGCAATGCAACGCATTTGTTCGCCGTTTTCATTGCGTGGATGTGTGCTTGGTCTTTTTCCCCTATGTAGTAATTTACCATGTGTGAAGGTATTGCATTTGAAGTCATATTAAAAGATTTTAAGGAGTAAGAAAACAATCGTTTTTTTGTGTGTGTGTTCCATGGACCATCTGGTCTGAGACAAATAAATAGATACAGCAATGTTCATCAAACACACCTGTTCTTTAAATACAACACCAATTTTCTCGTAATCTGGCAAATCTCTCACCTATTTGTAATCTAGTGTTTTTTTGTGAATCTAGTGTTTTTATATTGAAATCTATTACTTTTCCGTATCAACAGAGTGGCAACACTGCGTGAATATAGGACAGGTTAAAATAAGTCGTCCGTTGCGATATGTTCAGCAGAAGTTCTTATCACCAAGAAGCTAGCATGTGATTCGGTTTTAGTAATAAAATTGTCCTCAAACAGTTAAAAATTTCCTCAAATTTCTGACAAACCGAAAATAGATCCATGTGGTGGCCACCAGCCATGATGAAAACTGTTGTAAGACAAAATAAACCAGCGTACATTAACCAGGGTAAATATCCCTCCTGGGGAAGATGTCATCTGTAAAAGCAAAAAAAGAGTACTTCACTGTATTATGGTTAAATCTTTTGCAGAAAAGACACGCTTTTCATTTACTTACAAAAGAAAACGGATATTGTTTTGCTATGTCAAAAGGCGACATTTTATAACATTTATTTGGGCTTAGTACCACTGCATTTAGTTTCCAATTTCAAATTTTTTCTATAAAAGTGTTTGTTTGGCTTTTTGATTAATTGCACGCATTTACCAAGTCAGGAAACGCGGATCCGGGTTTTTTGTTTTCCTGATACCGTCTCAGGGATGTGGGCGTGCTTATATCGAAGTGGTGCGGCTGGTCATGCTTGGAATGTCCATCAAATGACTCTGGACAGCGTAACTAATACTAATAGCTCTGGAAAGCACTATAACGGCGGATTGATTGTTATTCTTGAATTTACGATATGAAACATTGCGTCATTTTGACAATTTGAGCAATATATTACTTTTCTCCAACTAACTGCTTTCCGGACATTTTTCTCACCTGACGGAAACTGCATTTTTTTCAAAAGAACCTACTTGTTCGTACCAACATCTGGAAAAACTTATAAAAGCTAGAAAAGCAGAGATGAAAGCGAAGTCAAGAAAAAAACAAGGAAAATTTTTTATTTTGAGATTTTTTTCACATTCAGTGGAAAAAACAAAAGATTCACCGAAAGGTAAGTAAAATAGGTCTTCATTGACTAATTGCTTGAAAATTGGCATAACGGTGTTGCTTTTAGTCTATACACAAAACCGTGATCCAAGTTGAAGTTGTGTCATTCCTGCAACATTGTGTTTACGCTTCACTGCAAGTTTAAATGTATTACTTTTCTAATTGAGTTGTTGTATAAAAAACTCAGGTAGTTTCTTCCTTTGGTATACATCATTGCAATGCTTCTGTATGTAGAGTTCATACACCATTAGTGCTGTACAGAGCGATAAAACCTGAAAATTTCACTTTGAATGTGTCATACATTCTGGTAGACAGCTTCTTAAAAATTTGTTCGTTTCTTGTAAAGATATGGCGTTTGCACAATCTGTTGCACAAAACATTGTACATACAGTTCCAAGAGCGTGTGCAGTTCCTGGCAATCACTACCAATGTACAAATGTTCAAAACCAAAAGTTAACAGTCGAGGTAAATATCGAACGCACATTTAACTCAAGCCACATGTTGAGGAGCAAGGGTCCGGGAGGTTGAGCCCTCCCACTTTTTACTGAGGGACCTGATCCCTCCACTTTTGAAAAGCAGATGTGCAAAAAACACCTTTTAAAGCTATCCGATAAACGTTTTCATTTCCAAAAACTCATGCATCATAAACAAGATTTTTTTCACCATGCCAAACTAACCATAGACTTTGTTCAAACAGCCGATCAAGAGCAACTGCGCTGTGGTGTTCAGATGTCATATGGGTTAGACCTTTGCAACCGGTTAGCGACGAATACAGCACTGATTTTAAGCATTCAAACTTAGTCAATGAAGTAGAGGCACACGACTATGTCCCGGTGTTATGAACTGCGGCGGATCATAGCATTAACTACAGGTGTTGTCACGGGCAAATAAGATAATTCGTCTATAAACTAGTCGAATCTTTGGCATTCAAATCTGCCAGGGGCGGATCCAGCCGGGAAGTTTAAGGGGGGCGGGGCGATTTCAATAATATTTAGCCATCTATATCCTTACGTTTTCACTACTGTAAGTAAGATGATGTATACTTCACAACACTGCTGTGACTAAATAATGGACGGCAAAATGAGCTTATATGGCAATTGCTGTTTTCGGAATTGCACAAAATCATGATGAACAAAGTTACTGTCGTAGGTTTTCAGGGAGTGCGATCGCCCCAATCGTCCCCCTTGGATCCGCCTCTGAAATCGGCCTCGTTTTGCATCTCATACCACTATCGTTCATCTAGGAACATTGTTATGTGCCATATTATACTATAGCTCACGAGAAGTCAAATGTCGCAAAACACAGGTTTAACAAATTGCTAGAAGGCATTTGTTACGCAACCTGCAGTAGCTGCCTAGTATGGACAGGTTGTCGAACAAGCTGAAACGTTTGTAAAGCTCAGCATTACAAAAAAGGTGTCGGCAGTCTTCCATCTTGACAATAAGGAAGCTAAACGTGAGCTGAAAGTCAACTTCAACAACGAAACCCTCCCTTTCTGCTTCGAGCCTGAATACCTCGGAGTAACGTTGGACAGGTCGCTCGCGTATCGCCAACACCTTGAGTAACTTCGCACGAAGCTAACATCGCGCGCCGAGTTCTTGAGGCGGCTTTCTGGCTCTGGTTAGGGTGTTGGAGCAACAGCAATGCAAACAGCCACCCTTGACCTTGTGCATTCAACCGCAGAGCACTGCGCTCCTGTCTGGTGCCGCAGTGCTCATACCCGCCTTATCGACCTTGCCATCGACGACGCCTTGCGAATAGTGACTGGATACACCTGCGTCCTAAAAATCGTCACAGGCATCCAACCTGCTGAACTTCGTCGCAATTCACCCACACTGTCTCTAGCACGACGTGCCATGGAGCCTGGACACCTGCTCCAGACAGCGCTCACCCGCCCATCGAGTGCAAATGCACGGCGCCTTAAATCAACGCACCCATTTGTACACGCCGCACATCTCATCAGTTCATCTGACAATAACAACATACGTGCGGCGCAGTGGGCGGGTCACCAATGCAATGCGGAGTGGGCGGACAACTCTATAGATCCCACACTTTCATCCCCGACACCGGAACCCCACCCCCGCAGTGACACTCCCAAGATGAGCCTGGGTTCGTATTAACCGCTTCCGCACCAGTGTTGGACGTTCCCGCTCCTGCTTGTACAAATGGGGTATGACTTTCTCTGAGGCCTGTGAGTGTGGCACAGAAGACCGAACCGTCGACCATGTTGTCCTCCAATGTCCAATCCATCGACCTCCACATGGACTGCATGGCCTGACGGTTCTGGACAATGAGACAATCGAATGGCTGCTCAATACCTGCCCCGAGATCTAGTGCGACCAATCAGTGGTTAGAAGGACTGGCTGAAAAGAAGAAGAAGCCATCTTAACGTATTTTCATCGGTGACTCACGCTAATACGCCCCAGGGCCGCCATACCTCTTCCCATCCCTGGGCGTTATTAACTCATATCGCCACTGGTTGACAGGTTCTTGGTTATGACTGGGTTTGCAAACCACGTCCTCCTAGGCCACTTTGCAAAAGATTCCTCCCTCCATGACACAAGCGACAGTGTATTTACCAAATATGTGATTCGAGTCAGGCTCCACGGGCGGCTGTTTGACTACACTGTAGTTGCTGTTTTTACTTTAATAAATAAAGTTATATAAGTCTTCCTAAAACTACCTCCTTTTTTGGATTAATGTTGTCGCGTTTTCAGCAAATATTGAAAAGAATTTCAAGAAACAAACGTCAAGATCTGAACGTTCGAAAGGCAGCGAAGAAAACCAGGCGAATAACGTTCTCAGTGAGGTACAAAAACTCATGAAACTTTTTTTCTTCATAAATAATGCTATAAAGACCGACACTGCATCCTGATGAGAATGAAAATGTACAACTTGGTCTACTTGAATATTTTTATACCTAACCGTGATTCATGATACTTTATGTAAGGTAATTTGTGTCAATATAAAACAAATTGAACAGCGGGCTGAACATCAACCATACCTGTGCTTTCAGGGGTGTGTAAAGAAAGATTGCGATTCATCGGTTCATGATATGGACTCCAGCTCAGGTGAGACGTTTGAAATAAATTTTGTCACTGTGTGTTCAGAATAGATCTGGAAATTTTATCAGGCGACATTAGCAAGTTTGTGCAGTAGAAGAAACAATGGCAAGTAATGTTTATCTGAAAGTTGAATATGTTTCCACTATTCACAACATCAATTAATTCGCCAATTTGAAACTAGCAGTTTCGTGAAGAGTCAATTTAATACGCATTGGGAAGTTTTGGGAAGTATCAGGAAGTTTTTTTTATCGTTACTCATACTGCTTCCAAACATGTGCCAGTGCGAAAAGTGCGTTTTCGTCCCGAACGTATAACTGCTCTTCTAAAATTTCGTTTTCGCGTGATTATTTCACACAAAAGATAACTTTTTCTCCCACATGTAAGGTTTCACTGATTTCTTCTGCACGCAGGGAACAGAGTATGTCAAATGAATTCATACAAATCAGCAAGAACGTTTAGTTTTGTATTGGATGTTTCGGATCCCGAGTGTGTTTAATCGATGATATTTCATCCACTGCGTGGTCATGCACCGCTATGTCCCCTGCAACAGATTCCTGGGCATCAGTGATTTGTACTACCGCAGAAAAGTGTGGTTTTCATACTCAAAGCTCAACTATGACATAAATCATTTTACAGATTCGAGCTTGTAGGAATACATTCGTTTGTCACAGTTTGTTTGTATTGTGTTCATAACTTTGTAACGTATTCGACAGTTTGTCACATTTAATTCTATAAAAGTCGCCACCACACAAATCAGCTCCTGATCAGGTGAAAAAAGGGCTCATTTTGAAGTATTTGACGCCAATTACTTTGGCCTTCTTCCAGGAGAAAATCCTTTCATCCACATTCCAAAACAAATATCAAAATTTTTGTGATCATGTGCGAGTTTATTTACAGCAAAGCATGTTAAAATGTTCTTTTGCTCAGATTCTATTTTCCACAAAATTGTAATAACAAGACTATTAATTCCAAGAATTACTGCATTGACCTGGTTCCTAACAGCACTCGCGCTTGTGGTATGTCATATATAGAGTCCTGCGCGGGGCGGGTTAACCCGCGCGAGTTGTGGGCAATACCCGCATTTGCGGGAGGATGCGGGAACCCGCAGAGATATGCGTGCGGGTGCGGAGCGGGCGCTAGATAAAAAATTCTTTGTACGAGTTTATTCCATAGTCGTTTGTAACAACGATATGATATAGATGTTGAATACGGTCGACCGTGTTGCAATTCCACCAAATCTGAGATTAAGTACCAAACATTTTGTGTTAAAATTGGCCAAATTCAGCAATTTCAAAAACACAACAAATGATTTAGCGGAAAATGTTCAAGCTTCTGCACTGTTTTCTGGTGAGAGTTTGCAGATAGCTTAGATCTGTTTCCACTGAAACGCTTGAGGTGACTTAGATTTCACCAAAGCAAAGTTGACACCTCATTTACAAGGTTGTACAAGGTTGTTTACTTCGACGAGCTCTGAATCTCATAGTTAACTCGAATGCCTCCCTATGAAGCACTGCATGTTGTCGGTCTGAATGAGTTACTCCAGGTTTTAACTAAATGAGCTTCCATCGCTAGAGCTTTTTCAATTTCTTGCCCTTCGCTTCAAAATTTATGAACTTTTCTCCCAATCTCCAACTGTCAGTAAAATATTTTTGTGACCACTTTAAGAAACAATATCTAAAGAAGTATAGGATCTAGAAGTATAGGATCTAGAAGAAAGGTACACGGACACAAAGAGCTTTCAAAAATTTGAGGGGTTAGCAGTGTTGGTGAAGTGGTATTGTCAAGAGCACTTTCATGCCTAAAGATCGTTAGTATCATGTCCTCATTGCTAAGTTCAATTTGAAGATTTACAAATCGTTGTTTTCGTCTTTCTCACAGCTTTTTCAAAAAATGCAGAAGTACCTAGTGTGTTAGATTTGACTGAGACACCAAACAGAAATTTGTTGCAAATTCGCAGTTCGAGGTACTGAGACAAGGCTACAGATGTTTAGCCGATGATATTTTTACTTGATCCAACAACTGCAAGTAATGATTTACGCATAGTTACATGTCAAGAGAATTACATTTTGCAGAGAAAGAACTTTCCAAGAAAAGAAACTCCGGTATGAAATCCCAATCTAAAGGGAAAACTTTGTTGCCAAAAGGTTTTAAAGTAAGTTCTAAACAATTCAACATTATTGCAATTCGTTTCATATCAAATACTGCGTCTGATACCGGAACTGATTAATACCGAATGGCAAACAAAGACAGCAGCTTAGCAGTTTTGCGGAACCTGAAAAACTTACAATGTTTGTGTTTTTCTGTTTGAATTTTTCAGGCTTACAATTTACAATGTTTGTGTTTTCCTTGTTTAAACAAACTTATAAGAACACGTGGTTTTCGAAAAAAGCATTTCGTGGTCACAGTGAGAAGTTGTTTGGTAATCAAGAGCGCAGGTGCTTTTTCTATTACTTTTATGCTGACTAATTTACTTTAGATGAAAATAATGTATCTGCAGGTCCGTGGATGTCTGTTTCTGAAAATACATATCATCCAGGTTCAGGAGAAATCGATGGTGTATGTAAATAAATTAAAACACTTGTTGCCTTAAGTTTTATACTGTTTGCCTAACGCAGTAAATGCCCTTTGTTGAAAGTGGAAAAAACCTTAATGAATTTCACAGGTAAGGTCGAGCTTTCTATCGAAGAGGAAGAAGAAAGGAAAGATAGAAGGTAAATAGACAAGGATGAAACTAAACGAATTAAAAGTTTCTAAAAACGCTTTTTTCAATAAACTGCAAAAATCAACATTTCTACTCTAAATTTAGAACAAAAAACTCTGATTGCCGGAAAATCCCCCTATTTTCTTGAAATTTAACAAAATGTGATAATTTTTTACTTCAAACCGTAAAAGCCGTTCACCATGCTTGTTTTAGCTGTCAATATCTCTGACAAAGCAAGGAATTCTCAAATGTAAAGAAGATTAAAAGCCAAACCGATTACTTTCAATGGCATACTGATTGATATGATCCACAAAGTGAGTTAGATTTCCTAAATAAGCTGGCGTTCTCATTTCACAAGGAGCGAAGTTTTGACGCCATAAGCAACAGCTACGTTTTCGACACTACTGCACATTATTGCATTTTTCTTCTATATCAACATGTTTGTAAAGAGCTACTCAAAGCAGAATACCCCAAATCCAAGTGATGTTTGACAGCCTGCCGTCGAAAACCAGGAACCGACCCATTCTATCGTCACAAACTGTTCGACGACGAAATTTCTGTCAGCCAGGTCAGCAAGAAATCCACTTTATCCAGTCTGGAAAAATCCTTGGCGAACTTCAGAGAGATTGCAGCAAGTAAACCAGAGAATGGTAGGTCATCTATCCGCACCACAAAAGCACTTCATGTTTTTGACAAATAAGGAAGAAACTGTATGGTACTAAATCTTGACAGCAACGAACCGCCGGTGCTTTTTCCTTGCCCGGACGCTTTGCTACCTCATTACATTGATGGTGTACGCTTGATTAGATTATGAACTGTTTGTACACAGATTGCACTGTTTCTGTTGCCACTACTCAATTGAAACAAATCAGAGTTTTATAGAACTCACTTTATTCAAAAGAACATGCACAAAGTATACCAACCAATGATTTCCAAGCTTTTACTCAGAATTTCTGATTTTCATCAATTTGACTGCATTCGTCCTTTCCCCCTCCAGCAATAATTGGAGCAAGGTGGCTGCATTGGGCATTATTAAATCAACATTCCATGAAATAATGCCTTGGCGTCATTTTTCTGCGTATATCGAAACATCTGTGATTGCACCAGCAGCAATGATTTTGGTTATGCGGTAATTCCCCCCAGAATACAAACGAAGGCACCATACGTGCTTTATACAGTAGCTCACAACTGAAACTCTTACTGATCGGCTTTGCAACGAGCTACAGATAATTTCTACATTACAACGAATGAGACATTGACTGAGTGACCAGAAAGTTTTGAATTTCAGCTGATTTCAGCACACCTTTGATTTTCCATAAAAAGCGGGTTTATGATTTAATTTTCAACGTTACTTTGCTTGCACACTAATTGAAACGAAAGAACAAATCAAAGGCAAATTAGTATCTGACCTCACACTTGCAACAAACACTGAACCAAGAGCATTTTACGTATCTTAGATCATTAGTCAACCACGTACGCTAGGCTCATTACAGCAGCTATAGTTGAGGCGTCATAAACACCTGCAATGCTTTCAGCGGAAGCAACCACAGCTACCACGAGTTTATCTTTAATTTCATGTAAGTAGAAATAAGCGTCGATTGCCGGTGCACGTTACGAATGTTTTTAAAATTTAGATTTGATATGATTCTGACCGTTTTTGCATTGTATTTATGAAACAGACACCAAACTGTTAAAATCAACCTAACCTCAAATTTCTTGCCAACACAAAATCATCCCTGCGGACGCATATCGCACATGTTGAATACCACGTCACAGTTAAGTGTAATGGAGAACTTTATATTGAATTTTTATCATTTGCTGACACTGTCTTAGACACTGCCGCTGCAGTGGTGTTGGAAAAGCTTGGAGCAACTCACTGACATAAACAACTGCACAAACACGTTACAACTGCAGTTTTCCTGCCACTCTAACAATGAAGATATCTTGAAATATTTTTCAATTCAAATTCCAAGTTGTTTTAAAGTAAAATTGTCGTTATATAGTTTCATGGAAAATTATGGCATTTTTAACTAAAGCCTTTTTACACATTTTACGTTTTTTACAAAAGAACCAACATGTTCGTATCAACATCTGGAAAACCTCATAAAAAATAGAAAAGCAGAGATGAAAGCGAAATCAAGAGGAGGAAGAACAAAGCTTGTTTCGCTGAGATTGTTTCCTCATTCGTTTGGAAAAGCAAGAAAGTCAATGAAGCGAAGTAAGTGAAACAGACCTTTATGAAACATTTTCCGAAAAAATGTTTCACAATATTTTGCTTACATTTTATTCGCAGAAACGTGGTGCAAGTTGCAGTTGTGAGATTTTTGTAAAAGTGTTAAAATGGCTACATTTCACTGTGAATTCAAACATTTTACTTTCCTGATTGTAGCGAAAAGTATTATGTTGTTTTTACCTGCGGAATGTACGTCTTTCAAATGTTTCTGCACGTGCCCCTGATAAGCGCGATTAAACGTGAAAGTGTTTACTTTAGGATAATTTACTGTAAAAGATTAGGAGTAGGTCATTAAGACTTTTTCAGAGCACTTCAGTATGCCTTATTTGTTATATACTTGTCTTTATTTAATCTTCAATTTTAAATCGAAGATCTTCCTCTGCAACATTTAGCTGCCGGTCGGGGCCAACGTCAACTAACTATGTACAGGTACATATGGGGATACTCTTTCAACACACGACTGTGTATTTATCAATATATGTTTCGGATCACCTTACGAAAGTTTGCTACCAGCGTACTTGTTTCAAATTCGTACCGAAATCAATTAAATTATTGAACTCTTTAAAAGGCGTTGCATTTTTTCCAAACAACCTCTTTCCATTCTTTAGCAAACAACGAAGTAAACGTCACAAAGAGCGCATCGATATCGGAATGTTCAAAAAACGCCGAAGCAGAAGAAGGCGTGAATTACCCTTCAAATGAGGTATAAAAAATAATGTTAGACATTTCTCTCTCAGATAACGCTTTGAAAACAGATACTTCATCCTGTTAATAAAGAGTGTTGACAATTTAATCTGCTTGCATACTTTTATATCTAACAGCGATTCATGCTATTTAGTGCAAGGATATCTGCTATAAATTAAGAAACTAATACTTTGAAATTGCATAAAAATACCTTCAAGAGTTAGTTAGTGTACTGAAAACCAACCTTACCAGTGTTTTCAGGTCTCTGTAAAGAAAGATTGCGATTCATCGGTTCAAGATACGGACTCTAGCTCAGGTGAGACATTTCAGATAAATTTTGTCACTGTGTGCTCAGAATATATCTGAAAATTGTATCAGGCAACATTAGTTTGTGCAGCAGGAGAAACAATATTAAGCAATATTATGCTGTGCGCAGGTAGAAATGAGGGGTGTGCTGAGTAGACTGGAGTACTGTACAACTAATTGACGAGTAGAAATTTTGTGTTATCACAAGAGTGGCTTTGGAGATCTCTTCAGAGTTGCAAAGTCATGCTGACCCTGCGGTATTATCTCTGCATTAACTCCGACGGCCAAAGCAAAGCTCTTCCAGATCTTCACGTATTTCTTTGAGATGCCTTTTAAAAACGTTACGTCCCTTGCATCAGCGTATTGTTATTATTTTGCTGAGTGTGTTTATAGCTTCAAATCTTGCAGACAACGGGACTTTACCGAATACAAGCTTGCGATCCCATCAGGAAAGTCAAACACGTTGGAAAACGTCTTTGCTGAACTTCTTTAAGGTAAGAGCCTAAAGGGCTCCCGGTTTAAATTTTTGTTATTTCAAGCTGCTGCATAAATGCGAGTTGTTACTGTTAAGTCCGTTTCAAAGCAATGAATACCCTGCAAGCAAAAAAGCTGTAATATGCGCTGCACTTCGTAATAGACTTGCCTCTTCCAGCAAAACAATGTCATACCGTACGTTAACGTAACTTTGCATGATTTGATATGTTTTTTCCCGAGTTTCTGCTTGTGCTGAACAACTTTAATTTCGACGTATGTCCCCACTTTTTGTTTCAGTCTGTTTTCCAAATTTTTCGAATTGCTGTGCTATATTTCTTATTCACAATTTCATTTTATTATTTTCAGTTGAAGGCTCAACCGAAAAAACTGAAAAAGGACGCGATGAAAGGTATGGCCTGACATAAAGTGTTGTCAGCGAGTCATGTTATTGGTAGGTTAAGAAAAAAGTGAATTTTGTTTGTTTCCTTGTGAACCAATTTCACAGCTTTACATTAAAGCAATTAATAAACCATATATTCGCTAAAAATCCCAAGCAGTCAATTTATCAAATAGTTTGAAGAAAAAGGCACCAAATGCGAAATCTGCAACGAGCGCTTTCCTTGCATTTGCTGACTGTTTACAAAACAAACATAAACAACCGTCTCTTGAGTTTTTGGTTATTCCGCTAAATTTGCTCCTGCCGCACTCACTGAAACAAACTATAAATGGCACAAATGAAGGATGTTAAATTTCACAGGATATCATTTAGTCAAGAAGGGGATATTCTTCGGGTTTATTGTAACAATAAATCATGAAATGGTAAAATATGTTTAGCAAATCCATCATGACCCCTGTTTTACGACAGAAGAACAATGAAAGGATCACCTTTTACCACAGATTATTGAGACGTTGTAAAACAAGAAATTTATGTGACTACAAAACAATAATAGGCATTGAAAAATGTCATTATAAGAAAGCTATGGCCAATTGTTTCGTGTACCCTCCCCTCTCCTTTTGCATGTTCGTTGCAATTCAACCAGTAACTGTTCATTTCGTTCTTTCACCAAAAACTTCGATCATCCCTCCTCCCCATCTCATGAACCACTCAACATATTAGCCCAAGTAGAATAAAAACAATTCCAGAGAAATGTATTTTCAAAAACAGAGATCATTTCCAGCGTTTACAACACACAAGTTATTTACTTTGAAACTCACTCTCAACAGACAGGACGTAAACATCACTGCAGCAGTCGCACTGCTAAAGATAACGAGAATGCTTTGGAAAATCGTTACTCGGAAAGTGTAACATGAATGTTTCTGAACGCTGCGCGATGGAAGAGGTGGATTCAGGAAAAAAGAACGAAACAAATTCACTCGAAACGCTCCCTCGCCGATGATCGCAATGATCGTTAGTGGGGGAGACTGTCCAAGTGGGGCCTCGACGCAAGTTCTGACCAAATGTGGGCTTGCTCAAGTTTTGGTAACTCTAGTTATGGAAGTGCATACTCTCGTTTAAATGCTCATGTTATGAAGAATGATAAGCTGTATGACAATTGATGTTACTTGTTTGTGATTCCATTCAGGCTCCAGACGCCGTTGTGAAGACGATCTGTTTTATCAGCACAATATGGTTCCTGACGATGTTTCTTTGAGTAAAATCAGTGTCGAATCTTCTGAATCAACAACTTTATCAGATCTAAAAGTGAAATGGAAGAAAGCAAACGATGATGAAAAAATGAAAAACCTTAATGGTAGGTTCTTGAAGTTCAGTTCCCAACAAAATTAAGTGTTAACATTTTTACTAAAGCTCTGAAGAGAATTTCTGCAAAAAAAATTACTTATCTACTGTACTATATTCAGAACAATCCTTCCCTGATATTACAGGACCTTGTTGTTCTCATAATTGTATGAAAGATAGAATCAGAGCCAAGAAAGCAGCAAAGAAGGCGAAAAAATTCGAGAAAAGAAGAAAAGCCTTCGCTTCAGTTGCATCACGATTCCATTTCTTAACAGTTCCATGGAAGGCTTTGAGAAGAAACAAGGCAAATGGTATGAGAAGGGAATGTAACATTTTGACAAATTAGCATCTGCTTTGTCTAGCAATATGCACCTGGAATTTTGAGTTTGAAACTAACATGAAAAACATATTTTCGTTGTGCATCTGATAATAATATCATCATCGTTGAAGTAATATACCTCTGAGCAAAGGTTAGGAAAAGACAGCAATGAGAAAAGAACTTCTACAAAAGTAATTGCAAGATCATTTGAAAGACGCGTATTATCAGTGGTGGGTTTAGGGTTGAGGGGGCCCGACGCAAGACTAAAAAGGGGGATCTCTGATGACGTCATCATACTCGGCCAACCGTGATAATAACTTTTGATTTGCCTGAAATACGACCGCCCAAGGATATGTTCCTGAGACTACGGCAAAACTGAAATAGCAGAAGGAGACAATGCAAAAGGGTGTTCATGATACACAACTTTGAAAACACTGAAAGTTGAGAAGACAAGGCTGGCAACACATAAAATTTAGGCAATAGCAAGTTGGCATCGCCCCCACTTTATTTTCGCGCCCCATTTCTCTGCATTCACCATCAATAAACTACAAACTTTGCACCTTTGAAAGTTCCACACCTTCCCCCTTTGACAAAATGCTCCGTAGTTGGTGTACTGAATTTGTTTACATTCATGTCTTTGTGGAATCCATGAAACTATAAAAAACAACCAAGAAGATTTAAAACACTAAACTTGTTTCAAATTTCATTCTTTCAACTGCAAGAACATAGCATGCAAAAGCATATAATCAGAGACTAGTTTTGGAAAGCTTTGAGGCTGGATGAGTCAAGATTGGCCTCATCTTGCTTTGACACTAGTTGTTTGAAAAATGTGCAAAAGTAGGAAATAATTCATCATGTACCTTATCGAAAACATTTCACCGGCAGCAAGTAGCCTACACGATTGATTAAATATTTGTTAAGAAAAAAATGGTTCAAGTTATATTGGCTAAGAGATGGCAAAAGAGATTAAACATCACCATGAATAGGTTGCTCATTTTTTCTACAGATTTCTCACCTACCAACTCTGCCCCTTTTAAGTCCCAAGAAAACCACGTTTCATGCAGAGCTTTGCAATCCTATAACTCGCCAGGCGATTGAGCTAGAGAGCTGTTCAAACCCTCTAAGGATTCAGGAAGTCTTGTAGTCAAAATCGAAAAAAAATGTTTTCATTTTTGGTGGGGGTTTTTTGGGGGGACGCCACAAGTGGGGGTGTTTTTGACTACCTTTACCTGGCCCTGGGCTCCAACCCATTGGGCCATGATTATGGCTCAAGAAAACCCCCACCGAAACCAAAAATTGTTTTTTTTTTTCGATTTGGACTACGAGACTTGCTGAATCCGTAGAGGGTTTGAACAGCTCTCTAGCTCAATCGCCTGGCAAGTTATAGGATTGCAAAGTTCTACAAGAAAAGTGGCGCCCGCTGGACTTAAAGGGTACGAATCATTTACTAGTCAAGCTTCAAATAACCTATGACGTCAAGCATAGGCTAAATCAAACCACCTAAAATACCTGAAATATCAAAGAAAAACTGAGTAGCTTATTCATAATACTCAAAAATTGCCATTACTGCTACGTGATAAGAAGCATGAATGTAGCCTTGCTTATTAAACACACCACTGCGTAATATGGATATAAATCTGTTTGCCACTGTGATCGAAGATGTTTATTTGTTTGTGGAAATTCAGCAACACTTGGATGCATTTATGGAAAATTTTGAATAGACTAATGAAGTACTGATTTGCAAGGCCTGGCATTCGCCAGTGTGTAGTGCATCAGCTGTATTAGGTTATGTAACTCTCTACCTACGCTGCAGAATTCCCATACCGGTTGATTACTTGTCTCTCAAACACATCCTGAATCATTTTAGATAAACAAACATCTTCTGCATCAGTTGTTTCTGGGAATGGTGGACAGAGCTTTGCAAAAAGTATCCCCGATGCGCACTATTCTGCAACTGTACCAAATTGCAGAATAAAAGATGAAGAAGTGAGTGGCTTACGTTCACAAATCTTTTTTTAGAGTAGTCCCTGCTAAAATTTGTTTTAACGTGTCCAAATGTATCTCCTGCCAATAACTTTCGAAATGTCGTACTCGCTGTATCCATCTCAGCATAGTTGGCTATTTTTCTTCAGCGTGAAACGTTGCACATCATATTTTCAGGCTTCTCTGTCAAACACTATTCCTGAAGCCAGTGAAGTTGAAATTAAGTCAGGTGAATACTTTGCAAATGATACATTTGATGTGAGAATATATGTTATTTGAAACACTGTTTTTACTATGAGTGACAAACATCTTTGTGAATTTTTGCCAGACCTAGTTTTTTTTACGCAAGTTAAAGTCCCACTGTTCTCATTCCACAGAATCTTTCTAATTATCGATGGTTGTGAACATGGTGTTTGTTTCAGCATTTCAGAAAGTCTATCAGCACAACAGACCATTGTCACAACATACTTGCTAAAAATTATATCAAGTGTTGGCACTTTTTAAACAGACCATATTTTGTTCATTCAAAGTTATGATGTTTCGACAAGCCAAGTTATCTAGTGGGTATATATCGCTTCTACCCAATCATGATAAATTTTTCCACAAGCTACCCAAACCTTCATTTAAAATTAAACGTGAAATACACCAAGATAAAAATTATGGCGAGTAAATTTTCCATAAGGTTTTTACTGCTTTCATTATTGGCTAACAATAGAAAAAAACATGTTTTGCTATTGATTCCAGCTCTTGTTTCAGAACACGTAAACGTCGAAACTACGTCTAACAAACGTAATACGATGGAGGAGAGTAATTCATTCGCTTCTGCTGAAAGAATTGAAAATGAAGGTGAGAGAGAAAAGTATGATTCAACATGCAGTTCAGCAACCTGACATTATTGCTGTGCATAAGTCGATAATGTTCGATTTCATCACTCGTTTTTTGACAATTGGAAACAAGTTAAAAAACAACATAAAGTAGGAAGATTTTTTGAAAAAAAAAAGAGTTTGATGCTTAGTATCACAAAATAGCTTTGGAAATGATGATACTAAAACAAGGACTGCCGCAAGCAATAAACAAAGCGTAATAATGTTTCATTTTGACTGGCATCAAAAAATTATTTAAGCCACGTTTGCTGATGCAAATGAAATAGGTTACCTCAGGAAATGTTTTTAACTCTCCACGTTAAGACCAAGAAAACGTTATTTTCATGATCGTCACGGAAAAATGCGGAGCTGCTGAAATATCAATTGCCTTTAAACTCGATGTTTAAACACAATTTCCAAACCACCAGACGTCTCCCGATCAAGGGGTGAAGGTTTGAACAAACCAGGCCAATGGAATTATTGAGAAAATTTTTACTACTTTCTTCAAAGAGCACTGTTGTTGAAAAACCTCCAGTTTGTAGAAAAGAAAGGCTAGGTGCTACAGTAGTCGAACTCTACTACTAAAATTGTTGGCACTTGGCCTACGAAACTTTGTTTAAGTCGTAACAACCGACAGCCAATGATTTGTGTGACGCTGTTACGGTTAAAAGTATTTGACTATTCAAGTGATTGCATACAAGCTTGAAGAACAGAACAAGTACAAACGAAACACAAATAAGATTGTTCAACGTAGAGGCATCTTCGACGGAATCCAAGCAGTGAATAGCTTTAGAAAAAACGGAACATGTGGGCATTAAGACTTTTACAAAAATTAACAAAACTAATCATCTTCAGCTCAATGCTTGACGCATGCAGTTTACAGATAATTACTGGCCACCTATCAAGCCTAGCTCCCTCAGCAATAGTTTTGTCACACGAAACTTTTCACAAGGAACGTTTTCCTAATTGTTTGTTACTCGCGCACATGTCTCAAGACAGTGTTCGAAATTGTTAAACGATCAAATGATCTTCCAGAAAACAAACAGATTGTTATTTCTTTCCTTGAATAGCCTAACAGCCTACGGTGGGGTATTGCCCAGCGCAGGCTCTAGGCTATACAAATACAAGGAAAGTTCTAAAGCAAACTGACGTTTGTCTTTGTTCATCTGGAAAATCACTTTGGTTGTATGATATGACTGCCTAGAGCCACTAACCACCCGCACAATTTTGAAACAATTTCATTCATCATTATTTTGTTTATATCGTTGCATTATTTGTTTATATATAATTAGGCAGAGGTTACCTGAGCAGGGTTGTAGAGGTCTTGAATTTCTGTTTTGTTTCGATTTTTAAAATATGTTTTAAAGCTTCCTAAAATATATTCGAAATCTGGGTTAATGCGGCTGAGCGAGATGTTGACAACAAAATTAAAGAAACAAATTTTCTGCAATAAAGTCAGATTGAAAGAATTCTGTTTGGACGCCTGAGACGAAGGGGCTAATTTGGAAATTTTAAAATCTGTTTGACATACTTTGCTATATATTTAACAAACGCAAGTTTTAGGCTAATATTTTTAAGTTTTTTAATTGCTGAGTAAACGCATATACGCTTTTGACACCAGTTAAAAGACTTGTAAGATATTAACTTACCCTTGTATTCATAATGTCAAACGAATTCTAGATCAATAAATCCTTTGTAGATTTGAAAATACTAGCCAGGCATAGGCAAAATAAACGGCAAATGCAGTTTCATTAACAGATCTCCATACATCAGAAGCTAAATGCCCCGCATTATCACCAGAAGTTGAAAACGGAAGAACTTCTTCCCAGGAAAAAGCAATTTCTGAAAATCCTGTTAAACAGGTTTCTGAGGCCGATATTAAAGACAAACAAGGAGGTATATACATTCTTTTACCAAACACTTTTTCAATGTTAACGTTCAAATTATCTGATATGCCGTCTTACAAGGTGAAAATGAAGAAGAACAGGAAATGACTGCCTTTACAATTATCGGGAAAGAAGAGAGCAAAGCTTGCCCTGCAAAGACATGCAGCGATATTGCACCAGGCAGCAAAGAAAAACGTCGAGGTTTGAAAGGCTCCACAAGTATTTCCTGCATGTGCAACAGCCCAAAACTTCAAACCATAAATAAGTTTCGAATCAGTATGCTTGTTATGTAGTAGTGTTGTTAAAACCTTAAAATGTTGAAACGTCCACGTTTCTGTTAATTGATTTGCATTGCGATCTTATTCTGGGTCTTTTCCGCCACCCAACATTTTGCAATGGGCACTTGCTTGTTTTCACTTGAGGTAAAAGATGCACTGCAAACCTACACATTACGACATACAATGTACTCTTGCTGTTTTGCAAAGAAAACTGGATGCATCTGAAGTTTTGGTGACTACTTAGACCTCCTCAGTAATTTTCACATTTATTTTAAACTTGTCTGTTCTTTCCTTATTTGATTCATGTCTGCTGTTGTATGTGACAAATTCATAGGTGTAAAACTCGAACATTTTAACTCAAACATATGCGCCCAAGAAAATGGAGATTAGCTAAATGAAACAACCGTTTTGCTTAAAATATAAATTTTTTGCCCCAGATGTTCCCGTTTTTTTGTAAATTACGCCATTTTTAATAAATCTTCGTTTTTTTACCCCGAAACGTTCCTGTGTTGGTCAAAATAAGCATACGGTGTAACGTACTTTGCAGATTTCTTGTCGCTGGATGAACAAGAGAAAAGTGATACGATTTGTACCAAAGACCAGACGTTTCATCCTCCTGCTCAGCCTGACGTGAGAACCGCTTTTATGTGACATATGATATTGATTTTTGTCTCATATGTGGTCGAATGAGGTTTCAAATTTGCGTTGATGATCATCTGTAACTGTTCTTGCTCGATATCTGTGGTTATATTCAACTGGTTGCCTTCGTCTTCTTGTGTGTGAGCCGCGGTTCAAACAAAACCCACAAGGTCATCAGGCCATTCACTGTTCTTGATGTTAGGTCTTCCACCGCAGGTCTTCCAGGCGGTTCAGAGGGCGGTGGTTGTTATGCCGACGATGAGGTGATTGCCCGACTGCTTCTCAGTGCCACATATGCATTTGGTGTATCCAGTATGTTCCAGCGGTACAGATTTATATCAAAGCGGCCGACGCCAGTTCTTAGCCTACTTAGTGCTTCCCGGAGACTCCGGGCAAGCTCTGAGTCAGGCTGGAGGCAAACGGCAGGGGTAACCAAAAAATAGGCCAGTGGTCTGTCGCATTCCTATGCATGCCGCTCTCCATGACTCCAGGACATTGAAGCCAGAGCTCACCAGCGCCGCAGGATGGCAGCGGAAGGGGCGTCATGAATGCAGGGGCTGTGTGCTGAGGGACTTTGCACCATGGACAAGGGTATCAAGGAGGTGATTAGTATTCAGCTATGCCTGGAGCGCCAGCTTGAAAGTGACGTGTTCCATACGCAAGTGGACCGGTGGAATGCCCGAGAGCACCGGTAAAATTCGGTTTTGGGAACCCAGAGATGATGCCTAACGCATCGTTTAGCGCAACGTCTAGCTTCACAGTGTGGGTGCTGTGGCACCAAGCTAAGGCGGCGTATTCCGCGGCACTGTAGACCAAGGCCAGCGCTTAAGTTGGCAAAACTGAGGCGTGGGCACCCCATGTTGAGCCAGCCAGTAGACGTTAGAGGCAATTGCGGGCTCGGACTTTGCCAGAGAGGCTTTCCAAGTGTTGCCTGAAGGTGAGTTGGTGACCGAACATAACTCCTAGATAAGTTGGATTGTGGGTGTAGGAGATGGTGGTACCGTCGACGCAAACTTGCGGCTGGATTCCCTACTGTTCAGGTGGAACGCAGGCTGCGTAGGTTTAGCTGTGCTCAGCTTGGGTCTCCATGCAGGTAAGTAATCAGAAATTCTTTGCATATCCAAAGAAAGGACTTCTTCTACCTCATTCCAGCACTTGTGGGAAAACAGGAGGGCCAGGTCATCTGCATAGCCATGTTGAGTGGAGACGGTGTGGGGGATGTCACTGATCTAGATGTTAAAAAGCGTAGGTGCGAGTGTTGACCCTTGGGACATTCGGTTCTTCAGAACATGCAAAGCGAAAACGCCACCCTGGGAAAGCAATCTGGGGTTGAAGAAGGCAAAATTGTGTACTTTCGAAAAGGCTCAGGCATTTTTTGTTACTTCAGGTGTTTGCCAAGGAAGAGCACATCGCCGGTGAAAGAAGATTAAAGAGAAAGACGGCTGACGTCAGAGGTAAACAGTCATGTGACGTTCTTACGTGTACTTTTGCAAAGCGTACTTTTTTACTTCGTTTTTCTTTATCAAAACAAGATCAATAAAGAAAGGCTTATAAGTTGTTTTATCGTTTGTTGAAAGTTTATTTCTTGGGTAAATTCAGTGACTTCACTTCTGGATATCTCGCCGTTATGCTGAGATTCGTCTGAAGGGATTGGCATTGCCTGATGCACACAATTACCAAGGCGCTTGTGAAACACATAATTTCTCGCACGACACGCTTGAGCGATCAGCAGGACTGCTATCACGTGACGCTTGGCGTTGCCGCAGTTAGGCCTTTATTGAGTTAGATGCTTGTTACTGATATTACTGATTTATTTTTTTATGCGTTTTGTTTTGTGCAGAAACGTGAACTTTAGTTGGTTAAAACAAAGTGAAAGTTGGTGATGTTATAATACTTTCATGACAAAATGGATTTGTGATGTGATATTTTTTGTTTGGACAGCTAAACGTATGTGTATCTTTAGAATTTCTTCGCAATTTTATGTTTCATATGGTTAGCTTGTAGGCAATCATGGTATTGTGAAAAAAAGTTTAAGAAATGCCACCCGTCTGTTTGTTCAATGCTTAATTTTTTGTTGAAACCTCGAAAGTGCAACTTGGCGATGGATCACCTTTACAAAAATTTTGTTTTGTCAGTTCGTTCCCGAAGAATATCTGAACGTAGAGCAAATGCCATGAGACGACGAAGGAAACTCGAAGTTGCCCCAGCGGCTCAAGAGATGCTGATGAAGTGGATAGAATGCGTGGGTGATTGGTACGAAACCAACTGGGAGGAGTGGATGAAAACAGACGAAGAAAATACCCAAAAAGACAAAAACGACAGTGGTGCGGTTGAAGCAGAAAAACAAGAATCAGTAGGAAAAGGTGAGCAGTAGGGAATTGACTTTTTGACAGTTGAGGTCTTTTTGTAATATTCATAAAAGGCTACAGGCGCCATTCGTGTGTTACTTGAATCAGGTGCACAATAACATCTTGGAAAATGTAAAAAACAGAACTAATGGAAATGAGTTTGTAATTAGGTCAAAAAATTAAAAGTAACAGCGTACTTTGGATAGAAAGACAGACTCGTACTGGTGCTAAGCAAGCTAATCTTGTCAACTATGAAGGTCACTGCTTCACTGAATACAAATGAAGTATTCTTTAGCAACAAATAGATGCGCACGTTTAACAAAACTTTTTATTATTTTTACCAAAATCTTTTAGAATCAACAAATTTTGCTTCGTTTGCCACCATTCCGGTTTGCGCAAAATATCTTCTCAACATGGAAATGACTACTCGTGATGTCAGCCTAAAACGTGCTGAAGACAATCAGACTGATGCATGTTTGGGCGAGAAAAGTGTACAAACGAAAGGAGGAAAGGAGTTTCATAACGAGGAAACTGACTTCGAAATGGAGAATAAAACCCTTAGCTCGCTCGTTGAAGGTACTAGCTTGGCGAGTTCATGTATCAAGACTAAACCAGCGCTCCTGAGTATAAAGGCTATGAATTGATTCCCAAATAAAAAAAGCCACTGATTCGAGTAAATGATGTAAATTTACTAGTGCTGGAGTTAGTTGAGCCTAATTACTTTTTAAAATGAAAGTGAGAAGATTCTGATCTAAACCTAAATTTTATGTTGCACACGTTTTTCAGTCGATTACACTGAAAACAACGCTGGGTTTTGGCTTTGAATATGATGCATGAGAAAAACGTGATAAACAAGATGGAGAAAATCAAATGACAAAACCAATTAAAAAAAGCATTGCCCCTTAGTCTGCTGGACAGAAAATTTTGATGCAAAAGTTTGCTTGTAGTGGCGGGCCTTACAGTGCTAACAATTAACGCAGTAATAATATTACATATTGTTACAAACGATTGACTTAATTTTAAAGTGGTAATATAGAAAAAAAAGAGCTTGGACTATACAGAAGCAGGAAAACTGAAATTGGGTTTCGAAGAAATATTTATTCTCTACATCTAGAGTTTGCGCTAATGTACAAAATAGTTGTTAAAGATTATCTAGTTCAATGGATCTTATGTGCACACCTGTTTATTTTAAAGTCTTTGAAATAGCTTCCAGAAATGATAAGGGGCATGGTGCGTTCTCTATCTTAATTTGTTTTATGATTGATGCAATCTTCGTTCAGAATCGCCTCCTGTTTCCAAAGAGCCCAATGCGATCGGCGCCATCATTCACAAAAACACACGTAAATCTGACGTGTCTCCTGCACACGTCCAGTGTGTTCAAAGGGGTTCTCATGCCGGCAAGCCAGTAGAGACGTGTTTGGCTTTTACTTGTCAGAAATGCTCCATGTTGGGTGGCAAACCTGTTGAAGCAGCAGGTGAGACATATGCTTGTAGAACACACCAGAAAGAGCAAAATCATTATTCATTTGCACAAAGTCTAGATGACGGGTTCCCAACCTTACTCTGACCATGCACCCTTCAGCATTTCGACAGATGAGCATGCACCTCTAAAATTTCTTGTGGCAAAAAGGCTGAGTAAAATAACAAAAATGCAGTAAATTTTTAATATAAGTTTTATGTTTTATAATATTTTGAAATGAATAATATATATTTTCCCTTCTATTGCTAACCCTAAATGTACCCCTTGAGAGAGGCAAATCTACCCTTATGGGTGCATGTACCCCATGTTGTGAACCACTGATCTATATCGTCATCAGATAATTTTTTACGTACTAGGTTAGACAACCAAACAGGAAAATGTGTAGGAGACGAGAAATGATAAGGTTATACAGAAGGGTCATGCCAGGGTTTCTTAACCTGGCGTGCTAGCATCCTCCAAGGGGTGCTGAAACCAATTTCAGGGGAGCTGGGGAAGGTCACATGTGTGGCGGTCAAAGGTAAAGGCATAAAATGCACTGCACTTGTCTTGACTTTATCCTTATAGTAGCCAGGAATTCGCCAATGGTAGGGGTGCTGGACTGCTTAGGTGTGATCAAAAGGGGTGGTGAGATAGAAAAAGATAAAGAAACGCTGGGTTATACAGAAGCAGGAAAAACAGAAATTGGGTTTGGATCACATACATTTGTAGATCTTATATGCACAACTTTTTCTATTAAAAATCTTTGAAATAACTTTCAGAAATGATAAGGGGCATGGTGCGTTTTGTATATTTTTACGTACTAGGTTAGACAACCAAACAGGAAAATGAGTAGGAGACATCGTATCAAAAATTGATCGTCGTTTATTGGAAAATAACATTTACCGCAAATTTTTGACTTGATTGAGCAATTCGAATTAGTGTAGTTTAAAACCAATTTGGCGATAAATAACAAGCTTCAATTATATAAAAACAGAAGCAGCCTATCATTTATGCTGATCAGGAAGAAAGTCTTTGGTCTTTGATTGTAATAAGCTATGCCGAAATTTCTGACTTAATTAACCTGGCACAACTTTGCGTATTACTGTAATCCGTTGATTTATTCAGTGGCTTTTCAGCTGTGTGTCTCCACTGAAGATTCTGTACTGTAAGTTAGTTCTTGGGCAAAGAATTTAATCACGCCATTCCGTTTCCTCAGATCACCAACGAGTGTTGGCAAAAACTACCAAGGACAATGAAGAGAGCACAACTAGGAGGGGTTCGATTGGGGGTGCGGCGGAGCACACATAACGTTTCTGTGCCGCAGCGTCGCAAGATGATCCATCAGCAAAATCTTCACAAAAACTGGATTAAAGTCGCAGTTTTTCAATGATAAACCTTCATCATCAGGTGAGTGTTCAAGCCTTTTCTCGTGACGACATTTTACCGCAAACTTGTTGCAGTGGGTTATGTGAAAATACGCGATCCGTACAACTTGTGTCTTGGTGTTGTTGCGAATGTTTATGCATTCCGGTATGCCAGGCATTCCATCACAAGCACACAACATCTCGCGCCAATGTGCGCTTTTTGTCTATTTGTTTGATCAGTACAAATCATCATGACTTGTTTGCAGTAACCAAGGTTTCATGTTTCTCTTGACTACCTAGTTTTGACGCAATAATTGGATGAGTTATTTTATGTTCATCACATATTGTCAAATTTTTATTTTTAACCATAAATTGTTTCGGATGTGTTACGCCTGTGTTTCCCAAAAGGAGCGCCGCGACATCTGGAGTCGCCAGTTTTGGTCCATGTGCAGCATGAGATCCTAGTAAGGCAAATCAAACGAATATTCACAACCTCATTGAAAATCGAATAATGCTGATGCTTCCAACTTGAAGCATATTTTTGACAAAGATCCCGCGAGCTTCCGATTGCATTACGTTTGTGCGATATGAAAATTTTGTGGCCAGTGCATTACACATACTCTGCCACCTGCACGTGGATTTGATGTTATTGGGGAAACCTAGACAGAGCATACGAANAAAAGAAAAGGAAACTATAATTTTAAAGCTTGCGTTGTTGTTCGTATTTGCGATCNTTTTCCTTTGTGAGAACCGCGTGTGTTCCAACTATAAACTATTCCACTACGTGTAGTCCAGGGGCGTAACCAGGCGGGGCAAGAGGGCACAATTCACCGGGCGCCGAAGCATATGGGGGCTCTGAATAACAGCATGGGGCGCCGAAAAGTCCCAACAATTTCACAAGTAGTTTCTTCAACAAAGTAAATTTGCTTCCGAAAAACCTCAGGTTCGAACAAAGGGGCGCCAAACTTGCCCCTTGCCCCGGGCGCCATCTAACCTCGTTACGCTCCTCGTGTAACCTCAGCCAATATTGCTTTGTTTTTGCGCAGGGTTATAGTGACAATGAGGGAAGGTTGTGAGTCGTAATAGAAGAAACTGCGTAACTGATGGATCGAATATTTATGAGTGCGACGACTGCGGTTCAGAAACTGTTGTGTACTTGAGGTAAAGAAGTGGCCGTGAACAGTTAGTCGGTATGCAGCAGTTGTGCTAAAGGTCAAACATTCATGGAGTCATAGATGGGATCTTTGCCTTAAGTTGATGCAATACTTCCGGCTGTTGTACACGAATACACCCAACTCCACTTTGCTAGCACTGCGATACAACAACCTGTGTATCGGGGTATTCTGACCACTACCACTTTCAAAATTCAATCAGGGTCCAAAACAGTTACTTTTTGTTTTTAATTTAAATACTCTAAAATGCACACGGAACTTTTTAACCCAACACTTTTTTCTGCTGAATTATAACGTTTTTAATGACAAAAACGTTAAACAATTATTTTCGAATATTTTCGGCCTTCATATTCTAAATGCACGACATAAATTACAGTTTTAATTTCGCTCTAGTGAAATGGCGAAGTGGCCCGAAACTACGGTAGCAGCAGAAGTAGACAAGCGCGCATAACGAGAAAAGCAGTTCTTTCTTCCAATTATTTTTCAAGCAGATGACGCTGATTAATTTTTATTTCATTAAGCAGGATCAAAAAGGCATGTAACCAATGGTGATATGCTATTTAAAACGTCGTCTTGTAGTTTTTAAAAAACCCTTCTACAGGTTAGGGACGTAGTCCAAAATGAGCTAAGGGCAACGGCACGTCATCAACATTCAAATTTGCCA
>JGI24158J21664_10000062_pt1 | contig 58480 bp, 39 predicted proteins | sample Ectturendosymbi3_FD_21664 | JGI IMG/M metagenome (IMG submission 21664) | reverse complement strand
TTGAAAGAAATCCTTTCTCAGCACAGAATCAGACACTAAGTTCTTACAGAGTATATATTTCGCCTACAAAGTAGGCATCATCAGCTCTTATTCAAATAGAAACATGATGCAGTTTAAGTACATGTCCTCATTTGTGGCTAAAACAAAGATTGATTTCGTTCCAGACTTCACAAAATATGCTAAAATTTACGAAGATCTTTGTGAAAATTTTGCAAAGCGCTTTCACGATCTGGGCAACCGAGAGAAACATCTTTCATTGTTTCAACGACCATTCACTGTGAATGTAGAAGAAATTAAAGACGCGGAGCTGCAGCTTGAACTTCTAGATCTGAAGTCAAACGAAGTTATGAAAGACATATACCAGGAACAATCAATACTTCAGTTTTACTCTCGTTTGGAGGAAGAAGCCTATCCAGTTCTGCTGAAGAATGCTCGTTTTTTGATTACGCAGTTTGGAAGCACATACCGCTGTGAGCAGGGATTCTCTGTCATGAAACTTAACAAATCTAAATTGCGCAGCCAGCTCACCCATGGACACTTAGATGCAGTGATGCACATTGCCACTACGCCGTTGAAGGCCAATTTTTCGAGTATGGTTCAAAACAAACGTTTGCAAAGAAGCAGTTTTCATCAATTGTGAATCATTTGCATGTTGAAATAAAAGTTTCTCATGTGTTAACGAATCTTTTAGTTCTTTGTAAAATAACAGTTTTAATAATAGAAAGAATTAAACATAGTTTACCAAGCGTTGGCACGGGAATAAGATACAAAATAAAAATTGGCACGTCAGCGTGTTTGAGTTGGACACCCCTGGGTTAGACATATAAAATATGTTCTTTTTATCTTTAACAATAACAATATTTTATTAGCGTGTCTGTACGTATGCAAATCCTTCCAGGCTTTTCAGCTCAGTTAAAGCAAAGGATTGCCAAAGTTACTGGAAAAATATGGGGAGGATTGCTTTGGTTTTATGATTTTTTTGCCGCTTTTGACTGAATCTTCAACCATTGACACGGATGGATGCGTAACTGCGCGTCTTTACGAGGAAGTACCCCTTCGAGTTATTTCTGAACAGAGCTACTGAAGATAGTATCGATTAGATTGAAAAAAGTGAAGGGTTCACTGCGGACACTACAGAAAGAAACGAGATGCATTTTCTAGTGTCAAAGTTTAAGTGGAGATTTCACCCGACAGGGTAGATTTGGTAATTATTGGTTCAAAGTTCAAATGGCTTCAAGCTCAAGTGCTGTTGCTTTTCTCTACCTCACAGGAAAAGACAGTGCGGCGTTTAATGTCGTAAAATCCGTGATCATCCGTTGCCGACTTGGTGAACGCAATGTTGCAACCACAATGCCCTGAGCCAACTAGGCAGAGAGTCGAACCAGCGACCCTCGGCAAAACAGCAGTAGAGTTTACACACTCGACTAGGTAGACTCTGCTATAGTTGTTACCAATTCAACGTTATATTTGGCGCAATCACGTCGCCGCAGCAGCAAAAGAAAATTGAAAATAGAACTATGATGCTTCAATTTCTTGAAAACCCTGCAATCTGTAGCTTTTGCGAAATCCGCAGCGTTTGCAAATAAGCTGCAAATCGATGCATTCATTTTCTGGTAATAATAGCAGTAGTGTGACCTTATCCACAATACAATTATTTTTTGCAGCTGCATTGGCAACGGGAATCGCTTTATCGGATATCTGTCGCAGGGATTTTGCAGAAAATTTTGGAGTTGTCAATTTCATAAATTCATCTGACAGCTGCGAAGAAGGTATTCTGCATTTCAGTAAATCGAAGAACAGCAACATTGCTGCAGTCGTGGTAAAGGCCATTGTCTTTCAATCCAGTGCTGGTGGATCTATACGCGTATGTCCAGGTACAGACACATCTGTTACAAATCCATTTGAATCTCATGCGCTGAACGTTATCATGGCTTTTTTCCAAGGCAGATAAAATCCAGTGTCACTCGAGAGTTTCATAACAAAAAATGAAGGTTCATGTTTTCAGTGAGTCAAAGATTAATCCCACTGTGAGCGCATTGTCAGTATTGTTACATTAAAAAATATATAGAAAACAAAATTAGAGTGCAACGACCGAGTGCGCGTTGGTTTCAACTAATAATTGTCACAGAGATTTTTTCGTGCGTTCAAAAATGCGCTGCTGGAGCTCAATGAAAACAGATCTAAAGTGTCTAATACCACTTTCCAGCATGTCAACAATTTTCCGGTCTTGCTTTCGTTTTTACAGTTAAAGGTTTTGCCTGTTCTGGCGTTTATTTAAAAAAGTATGTGTCACTGACGTTTTACGTAAACAATTTTATTTTCTTCCCAGATCTTCCATCGAAACCGGTTTTGGAAAACGGTCAAGCACTTTGTTGGATTATTTTATTTTCCGATCGAACCGATGTCGAATGTTTAAAACCATTTAACACCACGCACAACTGTGACGTCACGTACAACGCCATCGGCGTCATCAACGTGACGTCAGCTTATATTGGTGAAGCGGTTTACGTGTATGAGTTTGTGAACGGAAAAGGTGCGCATGGGGCAGGAACGGTATATGTAACATATCATGTGGCCAGGTCTGGCTCGCATTAGGAAAGCAAATTGAGATAAAAGCATTTTAAAATCTTGACGTCAACTCAACCTGATGCAGAACATCATTTTTAAGTTCCCGTCGAAATTTCAAAATGAAGCTTGCGTGATAAAGAGACCATTTCTACATCAGCAATAATTTGTTTCAGGCGAAAGGTTTGAGTTGGAAAGGCAACAAAAACAGGGAACCACCAGCAGCGAAAACAAAAGATCCGACCTTTTTTCACTGGCGGGACCCCGAATCCGATGGGGGAGCCTCAGCCACGGACCCCGACTAGCGGCCTTCATTTGAAAATAAACAAGTTCTTGTAATGTTCTAAATCAGGTGGAAAACAAACAAAACTGAAGATACTGCATAAAAAATAACCGAAGTTGAATCAAACTTTGGTAGAAGTATTACTTTCATTGGTTTGAAATTTCTCCTGATACAGTTCTTTCTTCAAACCAGCCACTGTGAGTTTCCTGTCCCCGAGGCAGTTTTGAACATTAACTCTTCTCTGATTTTCACAGATTGTCCAGCCGTTCGCTCCACTGCATCTGAGAGTGACACCAGCAACCTGGTGAGCACTTTGACAGTGGGAGTCTCAGCAATACTTCTGGCCACCCTCAGCGTTGTGGGAACGGCGACTGCAGTAAAAGGCAAAAGGCAAGTTACTTTGCTGTAAGTTTAAATTGAGCCCCCGCCAACTGGTTTGTGATTGGATGGTTTGTTTTGTTTCAGATTGTTTGAGGGTGTGCAGGTCGTTGGACCAAGAGAGTCTGAGGGGACCGATGAGGGTGGTCAGCGGCACACGGAGGCCCACATTGCCCGGCCAAGTGTGGCCTACGAGGTTATAGTGTCATCTAACGACCGTGTTAGTGGTGGCATTGCGAGGCGCGGTCGAAAGGAATTGAATGAATATGTGGAAGTTCTCAAACTCACACCACGGAACGACAAGCAAGACGTTTTGACGTCGGGAGCTTCAACGGAATTGGAGCAAAGTTCTGCGCAGAGTAAAAAACGCGGGAAACAAAGTGAAAGAGCTTCGTTGAAAGAATCTGCTTTCATCGGCACACCTTTGCCAGAAATCCCGCAACGCGCATGCGCAGACCTGAACCTGTATGCTGTGATAGAAAAACCACAACACGGCGATAGATATGACTCGATCAAGACTTCAAGCAAAGTTACAAAAGCAAATGTAATTTACGACTCGTTAGAGGAGGCCAGCGCCATACTGGCTGAAGAAAGCGCTGGAGCTGCATCAGCTTCACAAGACGACGATTGTGTTACTGCGACACCTAACGTCTTGAATGAATTCTTCCGAGACGCGCCCCCAACTATCCCGAGTTTGACATCGTCATCGGACGAAAGAAAGAGTAATGGGTTGCACAAAACTGTTGCCCGACCGGGTTTGACGGGAAAGCGATCCACCATGCAACATGAAGAGGAACGTCATGGTCCTGTGATTTGCGCACGTGACGTTAGCGCACGAAAAAACGCAGCGAACCTCGCATCCGAGCAAACTGGCAGTGAACCAAAGAATGCTGATGAGCCGAAGGTCTCAGATACTGATGAGGAAGAAAAGAAGCGCGATGACGCAGGGATTGGGAGCAAAGCAGCTGTTGCGCGATTCAACGCTGCCTTGGGGAGGTTCACTGAACCAGACCATGACAAATCGTGAAGTCCGAAACAAGTGTACAATGAAACTAGAAACGATAAATGAAGTACCACTCTTTATTGAAAAACCAGAAAATTGTGTTATTGTCCAAGTAGTAATGAACAAAATTTTCCATGGATTTACTTCCCTCTGCAACGCGGGCAACTTTATTCTCTGTGGCGGATAAGTGCGAAGCCCAGTCTTCTGCGTCGCGGCAGCGCAGCAAAGCGTTGCTGGCAAACAACAGGGTGGGAGGTTTAGCGACACAACTGAAGCAGCGACGCATTTCCTCCTCTGCCAGCTGCGTGCTGTGGCCGCAGAGGAAACACGTCACTGCTTGCTTGTGTTTCAAGTACCGCGCACAAAATTTGGTCTTTTACCGTTCGATCACCGCTTTTATAAAACGCATTCACTTGGCAGGAGAAATATTTAAGTTTTTCTTCTACCAACATCAATTACGAAGACGCCAACTTTGCTGCAAACATCGTTACATGTCTGGCAAAGTGATAGTAATGTTCACGACGTAGTGCTGAGCATATGTTTACAAGGTTTGCAACCTTCTGTGGTCGCTGCAACACATCCACTGTTTCAACACTTTTAAGAACTTTTTTGAAAAGCAGGAAGCTCGCAGGCATTTGCAAATAGCAGCAAAAATCGATTTTGTTCCTGGCGCTTCTATTTTGAATTGCCAACGCAACAAAAGTATCACAGAAATGAGAATTTGAACGAAACTGATGTAAAAGAATCTTGGACTCGAGGTGGAACTGAAAATTAAATAAATTGACTTCAACATTTTGTGAAATAAAAATCTACAAAAATCTGAGTGTAAGTTCTAGTGCTATAGCGCGATTATCAAATTAGAATATAATATTTTCCTGCGCCTTTCATTTTGATAAGAGCATCTGGCAAATTGTTTCTTGCTTCATGAAGGTCAACGTTGCTACAAATTGTTGACAACACTTTTAGTAAAATACGAGCTGAAGCGCCGTTGGTGATTTTGACCGATGACGTTTCAAACGAATCTCGGACAACTGCATAAGATTTGTTAGTTGCGTTGAGCGTCATACAATTGTTATTTGTGTTCAACATCGTACAGTAGTTGTGTCATACAATTGTCATTTGTGTTCAACATCGTACAGGACAAAACGAGTCTTGTCAACACTGACCACCGTTGAAAAGCAGAGCTATGCGAATTCATAAACACTTGGCTTTGTCCTGTCACAGATAGAGGCATTGTCCTGTCACAGATAGTATGTTGGAGATCTTGTTATTTATTCCTGCGCGAGACAGTTTATTCTATTTGACGAACAAAGTGAACGAACTGCTTTTACAAGGACGTCATTTGCTCTGGTGAACTCATGTTTGATTTCTCCACCTGCTGTTGTTGCAGTGAGCCTAAATGTTTGTCTTGCTAGTTGTGATAATAAAAGAGACTTATAAATTATAAACCCCGGAGATTTTACGCAGCGGTTTCAGTTGTTTGTGAGAAGCCCGACTTATAACCCGTGAACAACCTGTTTTCTGTTAAAGTTGTGACAGTCGAGTGCTTTGTTTTGAAACATTTGTCAAATTTTCAACGAAGAGGCCAGACATGAAAACCAAGTCATAGTTGAACACGTTTTGTAGAAAAAGAAACTCAACCGCAGTGAAAATATTTTGTTCTGAAACGAACCAGGCAGCCAGGGGTAGTTTCATTCCTAGTCACTGCTGTTCTGGTTTCTGTCGGACAATTCGTTGTTGCAGGATTCGAAACTTCCGATCTTTCGATCGCGACCACACACGTGACGTTTCAATCAAGTGTCTACAAAAGGAGGAGGGATTCAAAATATTATGTGAACATGTTATGATTGGAGAGACCTCCTCCTGCTTTAGTGGAAGCTAAAGACGTAACAAACGTTTTATAGGAATACGTATAATAAATTCCATGTTTCTTTTGGTTTGTTGAATCGAGACAGGCTTGAGTGTTTCATAAAAACTTAAAAACTATGTTCAGTTTGTTTGTGATTGTTTGGTGTTAATGGATTTCGCGGTTCTGCCAGAGTGACACTAGAGAGGAAGAAAGATGGATTTATGGTGGTCAACTTTGCTGCTGGCTTTGGCAGGTTTGCCGAGTAAGTACGCTTCAAATTTTTCTTCGGTAGCTTCACCATTAAGTTTGCCCCACACAACAATTTTCACTTTCATTTGCAGAAAAACGCATTTATTCTTTCGCTGCTCAGACAAGTCCTGCCGTGGAGAATGCGAAGTGTGAGAACCGGACTTCCGTAAACGTAACAATGCAAAATTCCCACGGTCACGTGTACTACGTCCATTACTCTTATTTTTCCAATTTACAAACATGTCGATGGATTTTTGTTCATCCGGACAAGAACACAAGATCCGCAATGATCCTCAAAATCTACCATTCTAGATTTATTTGCAGCAATGGATACTTGGAGCTTCCTGATGGTAGACTTTTGTGAAGCAGAATATTCTTTACTGATTAGTCCCATGTTTTTTACACAACGAAAACTTCGCTTTCATGGAGAAAAGATCAAGATGTTCACCAGCACTAAAATCGCCAACATGGGAAGTACGAAATAATGCGTTTTCCAAGATAGGTTCCTTTGAAGCAGCCAGGAACAATTGCTTGGTGGGTGTCGCCGCTTATGTCAGGTTTATTCCCCAGACGATCGTGTTTTCGAAATGAAAGCTGAAGGAATGAACGTTCGTGATGGTTTCACTGCTGTTGCAACAAAATTTCAAACGCTTTTTGTCATCGGTTTGGGAATAAAAAAAACACTGATTTCAGCTTGAAATTGCAATTTGGACTTTTTCGTTTTTAATTGGAAAACTCCCGCGACAGTCGGTAGCACTGTTACTATGACGATATTCGGTCACACTGCTACTACACAGAAATGTTGGAGTAAGAAAATCTGTCAAAAAGCTTCTTGCCAATTACGTATTGCCAAGAGTCGCACATTCCAGATCATATTAGAAAAATACACAGTAAGTATGGGCGCGACCAGAAAAAAGTTGAGAATAGGGGAAAGGTTTTCATCATTTATTTCCTTCTGAGAAATGACGTATTTTTAGAAAATGCTTTTCTGTCGTTACGGGATTGGAAGTTTGAAACAGTTCCAAACATTTTTCCAGGCTCATCGTTCTGTGAACGGCGTTGGTATTCCACGTCACCAGCTTGGTGCGCAATTTACGTCCCTTCTACGTCATGCGTGAAACACGTAAACGACTGCGCAGCGCTTCCCACAGTGACGTCAAGCTGGCCCCCCACTCTCAGCACTCACTCCAATCTATCAAATACTGCGTCGGTGTTTGTGACGTATCGTTTCACCGACTGCAACGTCACCGCAACGAAAGATGACGTGAGAGAAAAGCAAGATAATGGAACAGAGATCGAGGAGGGAGCGGACCAATCACGTCGCGCCATTTGCACCGCTCCGGTGGCAGGAGCTGTGGTCCTGGCGTTGCTGTCATCAGTGCTGACAATCGTGCTGCTCACAAAAGTTTATATTTACAGGTGAGTGAGTATTTCTTCCGTTATTGGAGAAGCTCATTTATTAGCTTCAATTCCAATCACTGAAAACCTGTGAGTCCTGAGTATTTGAACATTTGCACGTATTCTCTGAGTGCGAATGACGTCAAAATTTGCAAATGTTTTTTAACATTAAACAAAAGATTTGAAAGATCGTACAAATAGTGCAATTTTCAAATTTTTTTAGAAATTGTTTGATGATTTCGTAAACGGTTGAAACTACTTTCAAGCTCAGTGGGCTGAGACTACAATACACAACGGAAAATTAAAATTCGTCAAATTTCTCTGCACTGAAAAATATCTTCAATTTTCAGGATCAAGTACAATGTTTCAAAATGAACTCATTTTGAGCAATGACTTCTTTGTGGAAACAGCAGAAGCCTCATCGGGAAGTCTTAGTGATGCACTGGGGATTGATCTCTTTACCTTCAGCGACAGTTTTCATCTTCAGTTGATTGCAAAGCGAATTGCTTGCCGGGTGTGGCAACCGAACCGCGTGGAACAAATAAATCTCGTTCTTAGCTGATGCTACTGACAAGTGACACGCGCGTGCTTTGAACCGAGAGGGAGTTTGTATTTTTGAGTTTTATTTTAAACTTCGTCTTCGCCACCTTCTGGCAACACCAACTTTTCGCTTCAGTTTCGCCTAAAACTGAGCAAAAGTTGCCAATTGATAACGTTAGAAGACCAAAATTGTGACGTGCACAGAGACAATGACCTAATCAGAGAGGAATTGTTTGCAAAAGTTTCATCAATTCTTTAACTTTTTAACCTGCAAAAACTTTATATGTGCCTCATTAACATATTTTCGAGCTTCAATCAAAACCTTTGTGAGGAACGATCTTTTCAAACAGACCACACGTTCAACTTCAAGAACGGAGATCGGGCAGCCTACTTCGTTGCGCGTTAACAAAAATTTGATTGGCAAATTTCAATTTTCGAAAAACTTGGTTCACAAACGACACCGATTAGTGACCCACAGGCACAAAAATATGAAAATGAAGCCAAAAATGTTTCGCGGACTAAAATGTTTAAAATTACGCACACTTTTGCATAAATTCCGTTCCACTGACGCCTTTGCCTCTATGTACGTCATAATCGCGACCTATTTGCGTCATTAACTGGACAGATTCTGCTTATCTTTAGGCGAGTTAAGCGAAATTGAGATGGATAGCTGGTATCGCATGAAAGTGGGGAAGATAGACTGACATAAGTTACATGTGTGTCGACATTTCAGGAGCAACTTGGAGGTTTCGTCAGCATCAACGCAACCTTAACTTTGATCACGTCATAGAAAATAGAACGTTACACAGTTTCAAGCTTCAACACAGGGGGTATCTTGTTGTCAACTGAGGCTCGGGAAAGACAGCAGCATAACCACCAACCAAGTCATGAGAAATCGCAGGCAGCTTTAGGACTATAGCAGGTGACGCTTGATCAAGCTACCTTTTGTGTCCCAGTCGAAAAAGCGTCAACGGAAGTGGTCATCCGTGGCTTCAGGTGATTGGTTGGCGTCATTACCACGTCTGATCGAGGGAAGGGGTAACGTGATGACGGATTAGATCCGGAAAAGTTTCAGCAGCTGAGCAGAACCCCAAGAAGCAGTCTGGCCACTGATCGAGATGAATATCCCGAGTATTTGACACCAAGTACCACAAAAAATGCGGCAAAAAAGGGGGCGACATAATTAGAACATTGATAAAAATCATTGAAAAACAAAACAAGGGTCGAAACGACAAAGCCTTAGTTCCAGATAGAGTCTTTTCTAAGCCAGTGCTTCGCAACCAATGCTTCGCGAGGACTTTCCAGTTGGAACATGAGCAGCTTCCAGGTCAAATGCAAAATTTACTGTCAGAGAGGCTAATTGAGTCACTATTGCAACCGTCGCAGATTACATGTGTCTTTACAATAATTAATTACCCTGCGAATAAATGCTATGCACGATTACTTAGGTTAAACAGTTGCTGTTACTTAAGTTAAACAGTTGCAACCCTCAAATGAAATTGTGTTTCATCGATTTATTTGTGTGATTGAGGATTCAGAGGTGCACTTGGGCAAATTATGTTCTTTTCAAACAGGTGTAAGTAGCCACAGTAAAAAAAACACCAGATAACAAGCAATCAAAAAGGTTGAGAATCACTGTTCTAAGTGATCAAAGAACTTATGAAGATTATGATAAACCGATAAAAACGTTTGGTTTTTATGCTGATTTTTCTTTATCGCTAAAATTTGTAAAAAACGGTTGGCTTCATAAAATAAAATGTACACATTTCTGTTTTTCCTTCGTGGCTTGTACTAACCATGGATTTTAGATTAAAGGATGGACTTGCAACATTACGTAATCACATCGATTGGAACACGAAAAGTCATTTTGCAAAAGATCTTTTCTTTATTATTGTTGATTCGGAAAATTGACATCTTGCTGGTGATCTCGTTAGTTGGTTGAAGTAAGACGGGAAGTTTGCGTCTCGGAAAATTGGGATTAAATTACTACGGTCTTCAATGTATGGGCAGTTCTTTTAATTCACTGCTGGGCCGCACTAGATCCAGGGGACAGGGTTTTACAGTAATTAAAACAACAATCTAAGCGTATCTTTGAACGTTTAGCAGTTCTCGAAGAACTCTCTTTTACCTATATTTAGCGCCACGCTGTGCTTTTCTGGAATAAGCGAACTTGTACACAAAACACGTTTTAACCCTAAGATTTAGTATTAAAACTTCTCTTTTGAATCTCTACATTTTTCGTAAGAAAATAAGATGCTTTTCAGGAAAGAATGAAACTTCACGATTTTGAAAAGCAGCACGGTTTCTAGCAAAGCTAGTGTTTGTATTTATCTGTGGACGGCTACAAACAACGAAATAAATGAACTAGAGATGTCATTTTCAACATCAGTTACAGTTCAACTGATTGTGTGCTTATGGCAAGGTAAGCTAGAGACGAAAATCTGTATAAAAATCAGTGCCACATACTTCAAGAAGTTGCCTTTGACAATCTGACTTTTCCCGTAAACAATTTTTTGAGTTTGAACGTTCGGCAAAATTAGCCCATAACTTCTGTTACTGCAGACTCGTTTGTAAAGATCTAACGCTAAACATCTGCGAATGACTCCTGCCACGTCACTGCGCAGTATTTTTCGCAGCTCTCTTCAGAACGTCATCATCAACCCTGTGCGGACAGCTGTTGCACAGACAAAGGATTGGTGACGTCATGTTTTACACCAACGTCGCTAATGCCACTGTGACGTCATGCAACTGGACTATATTACCTCCTCAGGGCAGGACTGATGTGATGCTAGTGATTCAAATCCTCCACCTGCAATATTACACCAAGGCCGACCGATTACTGTTGCCGGATGGTGCGTATCCAAGCAAACATTTGGTGCAGACGCCAACTGCGTGATATTCATTTGCAGGAGCTGACTACTACTGATGTTCACCCCTTTCTGGCGACGTTTTACTCTCATTAAACATCTAAGAGCTGAAGGCGCAATTGAAAAAGTGGAGCAGCCAATTCACAAACTAATATCACGTCTTCGTCTAATTGGCTGTACCTTCAGCGGAATATTTACTTTACCAGTCACATTAAATCGCGCAAATTTTAACATATTTTGTCGGGTGTATTCTCCGTTTACAGTAATTGCAAAACATGACTGTGATCCTGATCAATCACTTCATTCCATTGTTCTGATTAAACTATTTTCAATGTTTAAATATAATTGTTTCACTACAGAACGTCTCCGTGACGTTTGCCTTTTTCCAGGTACGTCACTTCCTAGCAACACACCCAGTCGAAGGTTCAAGTCGGAAAGTCCACCGTCATGTCACTCTTACGTCATCAACCCAACCTCAAAGCAAGCCTATTGTAAAAGCGGCAAACAGATCTATGACGTGTGCGCCACAACTACGCAGAGAAGCAGAAGCTGCCCCCCTGTGGTGACTCTGCGAGGCATCAACGTGGAGCTCATGTTCGTTTACGCGTTCATGGACTGTCCAGTCATTGCGCAAAACCTGCCGAGTATAAGTGAGTTGTTATGTGCTGGCCGCTGCCATTGCTGATTATTTCATTCACGTTTTTTCTTTGACAACTGCTTTTTTAATGTTCAGAATATGGTGAGATCATCCTCGGGGTGATCCTCGCTTTCAGCCTCATCCTTCTCCTCTTGCTCTTTGTTCGAGCAAAGTAAGTTGGACGGCGTGGTTTTGTAACAGAAGTTTGAAAAAATGATCATGAGCGCTTCGCACAGGTTCAAACTGATCATGAGCGCTTCGCACAGGTTCAAACATCGCCAAAAGCTGAAACGGATCAAGTCAGGAGGACAGATTACCGATGTATATACAATTCCTTTCTACGAATCTCACCCTCGAATGCTCAGACGGAAATTAAATCCAAAGTCTAAAAGCTCCAACAACGGCGCCCGCCAAGGGAGTACCAGGAACGGAGAACTCCCGCCGACCCCACCTGCTCGAACAGACCCAACGCCCCAACTGACGCAAACTAAGCTCGCAACAGGTGCCCAGTTTTTCAACAGAATTTTTGCTGCCAGCTATAGATAAAATTATTACAAAGTAAGAAGAAGCATTTTACAATTTTAAGTTCAAAACAAAACTATATTCAATAAGAAATGTCTTTAACTTTTCCAAATTTTCCATTCTGTAGCGAACGCTCCTTTAAGCAAAGTACTTCACAACACATTTTGAAATAAAACTTTGTCAAAGCAACGATTGTTTTCCCCTGTTATTACTTTTTTGAAATAATGAACGAATAAAACACCTTCAAGAGAAAAAAGAATGTTGTAAATTTTATCTCCCGTTTTTTCACAACACAGGTCGACAGCTGCCATTGAGTACCCCCCCCACCATTCCGTCGCGCGAACCCGGCGATGAAGTCCCCCCCGTTGCTCATGTAAATGACTCTGATGGATATTATACAAGGTCGGTGGGACCAGCGACAGCAACAACAACGGGAGAAGATAATGAAGAACCTCTCTTAGAAACAAAACCATCATCTCAAGAAACAGAGACAACACCGGAAACAACACCTCCAGAAACATATATCGGAATGGTTGGACCTGCATCCACTTGATCTGATACATTTTCGTCGACTAAGTGTTTCTGTTTTTTACGTATTTGCGTTGATTTCATCTCACCGTGTCATCGCCTTATGTTTTCTCTTCTGCCATTACCGCTTGGCGTTACGCCTTCAAGAAAAAAACTCCCATACAGACTCCATCTCTTAACTGTCGTGAGTGAATTAAAACGAGGTGATCGAAATGCTCCGTTAATCCAATTCATCAGCAGCAACTTACGTTCAACCAAAACCTTTTTTGAGCATTTGCAATACCAAGTTTCTAGGACAAGACAAGCTGGAGCCACTTGCTTTATTTTCTAAATCTGCTTCAAAGAGGTTTCAAATCTTTAGGTTGCGGTCAAATGGAAAGAACTGTTTCCATGCAAGGCTGACTCCGCTGAAAGTAGATAATCCGAGACTCCAACACAAAACTCAAATCTGCTCTGTGTTCGCGCCTTGCGACAAGATTGTGTTTAAGTTGTGAATATTTGTGATGCCATTCGTCGCAGTGTCCAGTTTCACAAATTTATCGGTGAACCCCCCTTGGTCTGCTTAATGTGCTAAATTACATTACATTGCTGCCTGTTGTCGTTTTTTTGTTTTTTTTACGCATTGTGTGTTTTTTATGTTGCGTTTTGTTTACGTTTGTTTACTCTTGTTTATGTGACTTGTTTTGTTTGTGTTGCGTTATTAGGGGCTTGATTCGATGACCTTGCGGTCCTCCGCCCCATAACAATAAACTTCGCCATTCAGCTCAAGACTCAACGGAAGGAACTCCGCGATGAATCGTAGAGTTTTATACACATCATATGAATCGAAGAGCGCGCTGCTGTCACCCTCCATGTGTTCGTCAAGTTGCTTGTGGGCGTTGTTTTCTAAAACACCAAATGATTTTATAACTTCAACAGAAAAAAATAAACTTTTCCTCAGAACCAGGGTGGGTTGCTAACTACACACTGTTCATGGTGACCACGCACTCCAAACATGTTTGGTCATTCTTTATGCTTCGCGTGCGAACTAGTCAGGTTATGATAAGTGACTATCAGCTCCGGCGTTTAAGGGTTAGTGTGCATTCTAACAATGACACTTCCAGTTGCAGATGACGCAGGTAGAGGCTAATTTCGAGACTAACTACTAACATGACAGGAAGGTCAACAGCTACAGGGGTAGAAAAGTTAAAGTGTTGACAGAGTTTCACCGTAAGAGACCAACGCAGCATCGCCTTATGACCTGAGAGAAAGAAAACTGAGCCATAAACGTACACACGCAAGAAAATGATGAAGAAAAAGTGGATAGAAAATAAAGAAAATATCTTTGAAATCTGAGGGTGATTGCGGGCAAAAATATTTTTGAGCGCACGACTGAGGAGTAAAGAGAGGTGGTGGGTTGCAGGTTTTATTAATGCATTGGCCTCGAAAAGTTCTAGAAATTTCTAACTTCCCCAGACACGTTTCCAGACAAACTTCGTCGTTTCCCTCCAGCCATTCGCTCCAGATGATCACGTGATGCGGTTATGCTGCAAAATAGCAACTGGTTTTATGGTTTCTTTGGCTGCACAGCAAACATGACCAGCATTCGACAGCGCACCAGTACATGGTTATCGACGTGAGATGGTTCAAGCACCATGACAGGAACATCAACTCACTGAAGATGATGAGCAACAGCAACATCATGGCATGAGGCGCGAACAAGGTAAACATGTGCCACAGGTCGGGGTTGGTGTCAATCACCTTCTTCGCGGAACAATCTAACGAGGTGATAGGACGTCGACATTCCAAATACTTCCGCAGTTGCAGAGCAAATTACAGCCTTGGTCGAAATATGAGGGTGTTTTGGTCAACTGGCAAAAGTAGCGTCTTGAGATGATTAGTTCTGTGCTCGCGGGCAGCAACCGAAGTCAAGTGACGTTCTTGCCCCATCTCCAACAAGCAGTAAATGCAAAGGTTATAAAAGTCACAAGGAATGTGCCTTGCACTATTTTCTGACCTTTCACCCTCGCGATTCAAAATTCATTAATTGAAATTTTTGGACATAATTTATACTTCGAATCAGCATCACTAAATTGATGATACCGTTTAAGCATTTTATGGTTCAAAAACGCAGGGTCTTTAGAGGTACTAAAATTTCATGTGTTGTCCCACGGTAAGAACGCCGAACATTATTATTATTAATTTCTTGCTGGTGCTTCATTCATAGTCTCACTGTGAATATTAAAGGCTATTATGTCGTCGTTCCCTTCCCAAGGGCTTGGCCTTCAAACCCTGAACAAGTCAATGGGTTCATTCTACTTGAACAACACCACGGAGAAGCGGATCGTGGAAGTTCCACACGCCAGACGTGATGTTGCACTGCTTGTGATGGTGCTGAGCGCCCAAAACTGAGGGGTCAGATGAGGTCATCATGCCCGACGGCGAGTTTATCAAGGAAGGTAAGCTGTTGTTTACATGCGCAAGTATTTTCATTTTGCTGACTGTGCATGGAAGCAGATGCACATTGTCAAAGTCTTGACATATTCCTGCCCCACACAGCCAAGTGGATACGAAGCCGGCCACAATCGTGGGCTGCGACGAAAGTAAAGTTCCGTTCCGAAATGGTCGTGAGAATTTTGGATCCGGTATAGCAGATTCGGTCTGGTCAAGCCTACAAGGACTGTTTACAAAGAACTATGCCGGGCCGTGGTGCAGCACGATTATGTGAAGTGGGATGCGACAAGTAATGAAAAGGACCTGAAAAAAGGAGAAAACATTCCTGACGTTTGTCGCAAACGCAGCACAACAGCATTAGAATCTCCTACATTCATTTCGAAACTTATAAAATCGCATCCTGTTCCACGCGTTGATCAGTTATTTCTTTTTATGGCACCGCAGGATTGAAAACGAAGAGTGAGAGATTTACGAAAAAACGAGATAAACTTTGCTGTGAACTGGGTTTGTTTTACCCAACTATATTGGTAAAGTAAATGAAAGAACACAAAATATAAAACATTTTCAAAATTTATCGTGTGTTTGCTTCAAAGAACTTTTCTTATTGACCAAATTAATTACATTGTTTGGAATGGCATTATACACTGAGGCACACAAGCCCGAAAAGCGTTTTACTTTTTTTTGACGTTTGCAGACATGACATCTGCAGCATTGGCACCGGTAGACATGAACTACACTTCATCTCATCCTTTACATAAAAAAGGTAAATAACAGTTGAAAAGCTTGTATCTTTGGACGTCACTGAGCACGTGCGCGTACAAAAAGTAAATTCTGAATGAAACCAGCAATTAATGTGCTGTAAACAGTTTGCAAAACGGTGGAAATTAGCAGTTAAGTTAAACTCAGATCTGTTGCAGCAGCGAATGCTGCAAAACATGTCCTCAGGGAAGAAAGTAGGCGGACAATTAACCAAATGAAAGTAGCGAGACAACTTCTTTATGTTCTCGTATTCCGATGTCACGTGCACTGGACACGGATTGACGCTCGAAGCCATTGTGACGATTGTCCAGCATATGTCAGTTTATGAGCTATTGGTAAAAGACGGCCAACAAGCGAACAGGATGCTTTTCCAGACTTTGATTGTCGCAGGTCAGTGTTATAAAGCCAGAGGAGTGATAACGAGCTTTAATCAGTGCAGTTTTTCTAAAAATTGTAGACAATTTCTGGGTTGTGTGAGGCTATAGACCAGGGTTTCCCAAACTTTCTCTGGCAAATGTACCCTTGCAGCATTTCGAGAGATGAGCAAGTACCCCTAAAATTTCTTGTGACGAAAGGGTTAGCAAAGTAAAAAATCCACTTAATTTTTAATAGACCTTTTAAATTTATAGAACTATAAAGGTAATGATTTTTGAAAACAATACTTACAGATATAAGCCTAAATATTTGGAAATAACTACTATATAAATATATTTTCCCTTTCATTGCTACCTTAAATGTACTCGTTCTGATAGGCAAATGTACATCAAGGAGTACATTTACCCCAGGTTAGGAATCCCTGCTATAGACCGTAAACAAAAGGATTTTTACCTAGTTTCAAAATGAAAATACTTGCATCACTTCGGGAGCACTTTTTCAGTGCATGGTTGGTTTGAATAGAACGAGCGTTTCTTACCAGTTTTAACAACATGTTTACGTTCAATCAAGAAAGTGTTCTTCGACATTCAACAAACCTACGTAAATCGAAAGATGATTAAAAGAGTCAAAGAGTATTGGCAATTGCGCTGTTCCCTGTGCAACTGTGTTGTTGCTTGTGTAGCTGTGTTGTTGCCTGTGCAGCTGTGTTGTTGCCTGTGCACTTGTGTTGTTGCCTGTGCAGCTATGTTGCTGCCTGTGCAGTTGTGGCGTTGTCTGTGCAGCTGTGTTGTTGCCTGTGTAGTTATGTTGTTGGCTGTGCAGCTGTGTTGTTGCCTGTGCCACAGGCACTTCCCAAAGCCACAGGCAAGCTTTTTACGACATTGTTTGACTTTTACACGTTTCAAGTAATTTTTCTACTGATCCTAGCGGCACGCAAATGTGAAACGTTGTGATTTCTACAATATATTTGGATTTAAAACTGCTTTGAACACAAAATATTGTTTGTCATTATATCATATCACTTTCTTGCAAGATTACTTAACATTTTGACACATTCTACTCATTGCAGCACTGGCCGTTGCTTCTGAGCAAGCTCCGACTGGATGTGTTCGGGACGTTTTCACCAAACGCTTCGGTCATTTTTATTACGAGGTGTGGAACAGCTCAGGCGAGAACTGTTCCTGGCTCTTCCAACCACCGGACAATAGAACAGACCTTATCTTTCTTGTCAGCATCCCTCACATCATTCGTTACGGTGGGAATTACTGGAATGACCACATCGTACTTCCTGATGGTGAGAAAATTATTTCCAGACACAGCTGTTGAAAGGACCTGCAGCGTGTCTCTATACCTTCCTGCATTTTATCACTTTTCGCCAAAAATTGTGTACTAGAATTGTCGCCTGGATGGCGAGTACTGCGTAGAATGGCAAAAACAAAAATGACAGCGGTTAATCATCACCCTGATGCGGTAAAGTAGCTTTTTTTGCAACTGAATGTTTTTTTTATTTCAACCAGGATCCCTTCTTCCCCACAACACAACTGGGAGGGAATACACGCACACCGCGGAAGAGTGGTGCGGTGCTTACGTCACAGCTGGTAACGTGAAAAGCAAGTGCGCTGCAAATCGGCGAGTGGGAAACGTTTGCAGAAATCCAACTCGAGAGAGCAGGTCTTGGCCGCCAGTGATAAAAAGTGACTCTCATTATTACTACGCTCTGATCAGCTACACCTTTCTGGATTGTCCTACAATACTTTTAACTAAAACCACGCCACCTGCAACTACCACAGGTTTGTTACAATTGTTAAATAACTTTGCGTGCAGTGATTTAATTAAAAGTTACAGACAGCAACTAAAAGTGCAACTTTTGTCCAACAACACATTTCAACTTACTCTGCACTTCAGCACCTCTGATGACCACTCGCCAACTCAAGAGCGCCACCACTGGGATGCAAACGTCAATTTCACAAAGTTTGGAAACAAGCCATACAACGCAGAGTAAGAATCGACAGTAGACAGTTTGCGTTCTGAAAGTATATTCCGTCTGATCACTCTTGTCATGACGCAGGCGAAAAACCGTCACATGACCCTGGCGGGATCCTACTGGTTCGGATGAAAATACTCTCTGTGGTATTTGGAGTTACAACTTTCCTTGGTGTGGTTGGTCTCATTGTGCTTGGTTGCTTGTTGAGGTGTGCTTAATTTTAACTTTGATGCATGAAAGCATGGTATAACACCTAGAGAACACAAAACAATGATTGCTGAATCAAAATCCGCCTAACGACGTGTTATCGATTGTTCCAACAAACAAATACGTTTTCATCGCAGGCGATCGCAACACAGATTGCAAACCGGCGCTCCTCCCCTGTCGTTTGAAAACAAAACTTTCGAAGACGGTTCTCCGACCAACCTCGACCACTATCATAACTTGGACGAGCACAAAATCTAACAAAGACTTCCTGAAACCTGTCACGTCACAGATAATAACGGACTTCGACGCTGCGATCAACGATCGGTTCGGCAGCGAGCAGCAGCCGTCACCCCCATCAACACTTGGCTGCATAATCTCCACCCTGTTGCTTTCTTATCTTAACGCAATGCAGTTGAAAAAAAAACAGGCATATGTTTACATTCTGAGTCTCAGACCTGCGTTCAGATTTCGGTTTGAATTCAAGCCATTAACTTTAAAACCAGAGTTCTATCAAAGCTTTGATTTTATGGCAAGTTAAGATCGAGCAGGCAGGTCACCCACGTCACTATTCGTCCACTTTGATGTGAAAATTTCTTTTAGAAAAGTTCTGCAATTCAAAGCGATGCTTTGCAGTATAAGAAGCGTCTTGAAGCTGATCCTTTATATTGTTTTCTTGCATTCCATTACAACGTTTTTGTAGATATTTCCATCGACTTAATATCGCTGGCAAAAAATAAATTCGAATCCCTGGTCTGTTTTTATTTTTTGTGATCAGCAGCTTGCGAAAGTTCGAGGCGATTCTTCCTCACATAAAACATTGTTTACATAATTGAAACGTCCTGCTGATGATTTCTTCACTCTTTAGTCTGGCCGCGAGAGATTACAAACACTACAAAATTTCTCTGGAAAATGAATGAATTTTATACTTCAGAGCTCACTCGATGTTTCAAACAATAAAACCTTTTTCAAAATATTTTCACAGGCGATCACCGTGTTCACTCAAGCGGAACCTGGGTTGTGACGTGTGCGAAAGGTTTCGTGGATTTAATTATGAATAACAAGTGATGCAGAACGTTGATGCATGCGAATAAATCGAACGAGAAGCTGTGAGCGGCAGCTTCGCTTTGGCCTTAGTCCACTGGTAGAGGCATGTTGTCGGCAAGATAAACAAGTCGAGTCGACCAGAGAACAATGAGGAAAACCCCACAACGTGAATGAGACGATCATGCGCACATGGACGTCGGAAGGGGGTTGCAGGAAGGAGCTTGACTCCTCTGAATTTTGAAATTTTCCTTTTGTATTTAAGCAAAAAAAGTTGTTTTCTTAGTTTCGAGTGGTGGGTAAAATGAAATTTCAGCACATTTCCCGCCCCCTGGAAACAACCTTTAGGCTACCCCTGGAAAAAAATCTATTATTGGCCTCCTCTGGAAAAAAAAATTTCCGACGCTCAGGTATGCGCATGCGCAGTTTCAATGTAAGTGGAACAGAAGCCACGTGAGGGCGATAGATAGGTTGCGACGAAAACCAGACCACAAGTCACTGTTGCCAGAACGATGATTTCATGCAAGTTTGAAAACGTTGAAAATTCTGCTTTAACTAAATTTATTGAAAAAAGACGAAAACCGTGCAATGTATGTGGGGACTAAAAGCCGGTGCGGAAAGTCACTGACCTCAACCTGACCTCAACCCGCCGAAAGGATCGAAGATGGTCACTTTGACGTAATTTTTTTGGAACTTCACGGAAATCGCACATCACAGCGGAAGTTAAGTCATCATTGCGTAACAGACGAAATAAGACTCTCGGCTGCTCAAAGATTGGGAGGACTGGTCAGAGTCAGCCACAAGATTGCAACAAAAGGATTATATATCAGTGATGGATCCGCGATTATTTGTATTCGCAATTGCAGGTAATACATTCTGTCCAGCTAGATGTTGTAACACTTTCGTACAAAATGTTTGATGGACAGTTACTATGGTTACCAGATAAATTAACCGCATTGGTGGAACGGCGAACTAAAACATTTTTACATTTATTTACTTCATCAGGTATCAATTTAACTTTTCTCATATTTGCTGATGCGCAAGTTCAAAATTATTTTTCATTTCGAGTTGAATCAATAACTGACCAACAACAAACAAACAAGCTTAGCAGGACTCCGAGCAACAAGTAGTCAGACAGCTCTAATAGAACAATATATTTCACATGCGGTGATGACGAACTTAAATGTCTTAGTTACTACAAAAACTTTCAGGCACTTATACGGGGATTCTCAAGCATCAAATTTAGGATGCAGATTTCTGAAGAAAACCTTGTTTGGTGACAAACTTTCACTTAAGGCCTGAGGGCGGATACATGGAGGTCCCTCCTAATGGTTTCATCAGAGCGGTATCGTTAAAAAGTTTTGAAGTTTGTCTTATGTCAAAACGTTGATCGTTGCATATTAACATAATGTATGTTATTCAAATTCACCTCACTTTAAAACGTTTTTCGTCAGCAAAGTGATCATAAAAATCAAAACATCCTATAATTTTTACAGGTTTTCTTACAGGATCCTCTCTGGCATGTACTCTCAAATCTTCTGACCTCAATCTAACTGATAATGCAGGCACGATCCGCTCCCCTCAGTTTGTAAATCATTTTTATCCCAACGACCAACGTTGCTCATGGACCATCAGCGCTAATCGGCAAAAAGCAGTTATTCTGTCGATGAAATCCCTCAGCACTGGTCCCAGCGATGGAACATGCAACGCTGACTATGTCGTGTTGCCCCATGGTGAGCAAGACATTGCAGGGCGATGATACCGAACTGAAACACCTAAAACAATTTAGATTGGATTTCTTTCAAATTTTTCTGTATTTATTGGGAATTTGGCAGCAGGTCTGATGTTTAAAAATGCTCTTTGCATCGCAATCGTTAGTATTTGGATATTTCAGAAAAACAGATACAATCATTGAGTTGAAGTTTACAATTCGCATCTTACTGACAGATTACCATGGTGTTTGGGTTTTGTGAAGTCATATCTAAATATCAACTTTTTTATTTTGTGAAAAGTTTGAGTATATTTCTGCTCTGAAAGGGACGTCACATTTGGGATTAAATTTTGCAATTAAATCTTATCATGAGCTCACGTTACAGTTACCACGTGTCCTGTTGTTGGTGGGCATGTCCTCCATGTTAATGAGAAATAAAATCTGCTTTTTGCAATTAAAGCAAGTAAAAAATGTGTTCATGCAACTTGATCCTTGCAAAAATATACGTCGATTTTAATGGTAGAAGCTTCGTGATGTGTATGTGTTAATTATTTTTATGAAAAATGTGTCCTCACTTTTGGTGTTGAAAATATGGTAGCCATAGCTCATGTGCGCTTCCGGCAGGCCAGCGGCTCTGTGGACGGAGAGCAACCCCCACTTGCTTCGCCTATGTGTCTGGGAACAATACCAACTGCCTCGCTCGTCTGAATCAATGCCGGAGAAAGATATCTATTTATGCCATGGCTCAGTGGCCGCCCGTTGTGAAGTTTGTGACCAATGGAAGGGGACAATTCGGAGGTTTTGTGATGAGTTACTCCTTACGTGACTGCCCGACAGGTAACTTGCCTTTCACGGTTAGTACTCCGCGGAGGTTGTTTGGCTGCCAGTGCTTCCCCCAGTATAATAAACAATGTGCTTTGCTTGCAATGGCCAAAGAAACAAGAAAAATTATTTCTAGCATGCAGAGTTTTACAACCGCCTTTCACAAAAACTTCTTAAAATGTTTTTCTACTACAGTTCTAACAAGATGTTCTAAGGACAAAATTTTCCGGCCTAGCAGGGGGGAAGCAAACATGAAGATCGAATGAACTGGAAAGGGACTTGCTGCCTTATAAGCTTTGCTGACAATTAAAATGGGCGTTTTGGAAACATCGTAAATTGTTCTGACATCACTGGCTTTTGCGGAACTGCTGATACGAATGTGAAAAATATCCCAAGTGTTACCGAGTAACAAATTTTTCACTTTAAGCATGAACAGTTAACTCACGTTAAAGGGTGGAAAAAAGATGTCAAAAGTAAATCGTAAAAAACTGAGGGAACCATTTGATTAAGGGGAAATCCCCACTCACCTTCGCTTTCAATGAACAAAAAATGTGTTCAGCAAATCTCATTTTCCAGAGCGATGAGCGTTCATGTCGTTAATTGAAACATGTTGGGTTTTGAATAAAGGTCCGAGTCGCTTCGGAAAATCGCGAAATCACTTGAATTCACATGAAAACGTTCGTTGCTAATTTCTAATGTTATCTGATGCAGGGACTGGCGAAAGGTAAGTTAAGATGAAAATGTTTATGACGCAGGGCCACTGGTTGCTACTCCTCCCATCAACAGCAACAGAACCGGACCTCCGCAAACTGCTGCCACGGCTCAAATACCAACCACTGCAGGTCAGTGCCACTCACCGTCTGACCACTCTGGGCAGAATGTGACGTCTACAATGAAATTATTTTCTGATCAGTTTATCAATTAGTTAGACATTTTTATTTTATCACAAAACAATAGTTTTTGAGAATGGATTGCGCCAAAACACTTGTTCTTTTGGTTGGTAGGAATCAAGTAGAAAGTTTCTCCGACCGTTGTGGTCTTCAGCTCTGCCGGTGCAACAGATGACATGTCACTCACGACAGAGTCCTCAAAAATGTTCCTACGTCCTATCACTTGCTTCTCATCACCACAACCAGACCACGATATGCAAAACCTTTTGAGCCAACGTCTAAAAATGACTTGTTTTTCTAGCGTCGGGGAGCAAGACGGAGAAGTTGATGTTGACCCAACTCTACTTTGAGTGGTTCACCGCCACCGCCATTACTTGCGGAGTTATGCTCGTTGTGATAGTTTTCCTGGCAATCTTGTTCTTCCAAACCAGAAAGTGAGAAACCTTTATACTCATACGACAATTTCTGACAAGTTAAAATATCAAATCTGAGATTGAAACTTCATTCACCAGCACACGTGCAAAGAATTGTGACGTGACAAACGACTGCAGTAGCGAGATGACGTAATTTGATTTTTTAAATCCAGTTTTTAAAGGTATTAAACTTTCATTATATGATAGTAATTTGGCTTCTGCTTTCAATGAACTATTAAATTCCAATAAATAAGGTTAAGAGTGTGTACTCTGGTCGTTACAAAGTCTGCATAATAACCAGAATGACTGATCCGTTACTTCGCCATGAAGTCTTCAGACAGACACACCTTAACCTTGAATTAGTACTTCGCAATCTTTTCCCACTTGCAAAACCATATGAGCATCAATTTCCTTCTCCGAGAACTCCGACTGCTTAGCTTAAAAGAGAGCAAACTATTTTTAAAAACTGAGTTGATGAGAAGAATCTGTTTCTAGACTCGCTGTTCACGAAGTGAAATCATCCTTGTATTGCAGTTAACAGTAGTAAACAACATTTTGGTATCATTACCTTCACCGATTTGAAAATGTCGTTGACAAGGATTATCGTGTAAGAGTTGGCTAAACTTGGTAATCTCTACTTCACCTTCGCGTAGCAAAGTTGGAAGCACTGGCTTAGAAAGTTGGTAATATTAATGTAGGTGGAACTAAACCAAAATGTCTTGATTCCAGAAGTAACAAAAGACTAGAAAAGCTTTTCTGGAGCAAAAATTGTCAAGAAAAAACTTCTGTTAACAACTATCAAGGACAAGCTGAGGAAGGCTACGTCGATGCACACGCAGCCGAAGTTTCCTCCGTGACGTATGAATACATACAGCCCGCGGTGCTTCCCCAACAGCAGAACAACCTGGATGGGACTAATTATGAGCTCCCCATTCCCACCAAACGATTGGCATACGTCAACTTGCATACATAAAGATTCAATTTGCCATTGTTACCATAACAAAAACGATGCGTCGCAAACGTGACGTAACAATGCATCAGTGACGTGGCAATGTGTCCGTTTCAGCGTGGTGGCCGAGTCGATAAGATCGATTTGCAAGTTTGCTATTTACTTTCGCTTTCTTTGTCTTCATTCCTTTATGTATGTTCATGTATATGTTTTCACTAGTTTTTTTTTTACATTAAAAAAACTGTTCGAACAAAGGCTGTCAGTGAAAATTAAGTTTGAATGTTTTTTTGATTCACGAAAACGAATCCCCAATCATAGATAATTGTCAAGGGTGTCATCAGGATACAGTTTCCGCTAAGGAAAAATTTATGACTGGAAATGTGACTTCAGTTACCTGTGAAAGATGATGCAATAAGGACGTATTGCTTTTGTGTGACAACGTATATTAATGTGTGCGACAGTGGGTGTTAATGTGTTTGTTAACGTGTGGTTATACTGTATGTGTGCTAGCATGTGTTAAAACTCCCTCGTGTGGTTATATGCGTGCTAGATAGATAGATTTATTTGGCGGTACTGAATTAATTTCGCTAGATATACTCGCTCAAACAGAAAAAAACGCCGGGGCACCGAAAAAACACAGAGGTTATCTAGTTAGGTGCCCCATAAATTACGTGAGATTGATATTTCCATGGTGAAGGTTGTGTCGACCGCTAGACGTGCTGTCGCAGTCCGATGTATAGGTTGCGGGACTAATGGCCAATTGTGAAGAGGTTACTCTTGCTGGCATGTGTTAAAACTCCCTCCCATGATCACAACATCGACAATGGCCTGAACTGTGGCAACTGATTAGGAATCGTGGGTTTGATGCTTACTTTGAACTAGTGCTGATTAAGGCATGCTGTAATAACTGCGGACCTTTTGGGCCTTCGCAAATGTATGAAAAAGAAAAAACTACTGTAACTTAGTTCTCAAAGTTCTCAAGTTTCGAGCAGCGCCAGGGAAAACCAAAATAGTTCGTGCGCAAAACACGACGTCACCAGCGAACACGTTTCGCTTATGATTCACTTCACGCCAAACAACGCGAGACAAGATGCGAAGCCATTTCCGTAACAGCAGGGGTTTGGTGGAAAGTTCCTGCGTCGCGTCCAACCACGCTTTGCTGCCAGCAGAGTCTCAGGCGTTTGCTGTGAAAAGCTTTACGATACATTGATTTCAATACAACATTCTGGAAAATATAATTTCCAGTAAATTAACGTTATGGTGTGTTTTAAATTATACTCCTGTTATTTAAACAACATCTTAATAAAAAGACACAGTGCAGTCTCATTTGGCACAAAACAAGTGTGACTCCCATTTTGTCGACATCCCATTTGTTAAATGTGCGAGGAAGACAAGAAACTTGCGTAGATTTTTCCACAACAAGTTGTACAAAAATTCTATGCTTCCTTTCAATTACATCAAAATTCAAAACACGGAATGTTTGATGCGACGAGCTTTCTATGACGTCAACGCAAAAGCACGTTGAAAAAAGTAAGATATGTTTTGGGAAATGTGCTGGACAAGAAGAAGGGTGCTGGGCAGTTTGCATCTTCCCGCCTGGGTGGGGGGGAGCATTTGATTTATGTAATTTTTTGTGCTTATAACCGATCACTTGGTGAAAGCACAGTGTGCTTCTTTTCAGTTCGTTCTTTTGTACCTATTCTGAGCCTGGACAGGTAACCAACTGTTCCGCCAGATCATGAGGAAAAATATCTAAGTAGTGATGCCTCATACTTATATAATTATGTGGCAACCCACAAAAATATTCCGAAGCGCTGACCCAGAGACGTAAATCTTTGCTCGTTCGGACAAGTTGTTAGGAGGAGGTCAACAGCGCCACTTGGCTTGCTTTGTTTCTTTTAGAAAATTCAAGCGGAGAAACTGATGAGCAATCAGCTCAACGCACACTCAGTTACGAAAACCTGCCAAGGGTGTCAAATTCGTTTGTGCCGCAAGAGTCGGCAGGAAAATCATAGTTTGGTGGAAACTGACAAACACGCGACTTGTGACGTACACTGATCAAGGGTGCTGGCGTCAGGCTCTTAATAAACAATTTAAACCAGCTGAGAATCACGTGACAGGACTACACTGGAAGAGTTGAATGTAGGAAGTGCGCAGTTATTGGGGGGTTGCAAGGAGTGGAACGTAGAAACTGATGTCACGCTTTAAGAACCAACCTCGGTTATTGTTTGGCTTATGACGCAATGATTTCGTTCTACATCGAAGACCAACTCAGAAAAAAAACGAAATAAAGTCGATGGAACACTTACTGTACATGAAATATGGAATGTAAGTCCTTTTCTTTGACGTGTTAGCAACGAATGAACGTCACTCCAGGTGATGTCATTAGAGATCACTTGTAAATTCATCCTTAAATGTCAAATGGATAATTGAAGTGGGCGTAAGCTCATACAATGTGAAGAACCCAAATGTCCAGGTTTCTTAGTGAAGACAGGTCACAGAAGCATCCTCAACACTGTCTTGTATGCAAGACAACAAGGTTTGTGTATGTTTCGTTGACGCTGCGCAGCTTGAAGCTCACGCCACGACCACTTCCTCATCGCAGCATCGGGGCTTTTCTGAACAAGCAAGGCAGGCTCAGACTTTAGTCGTGATGTTGCTCAGAGGAACATCCAGCAGTTTTCTTAACTATAAATTTAGCCGGTTGCGCTGTACTTAAAAAAACAGAAATGTTGGTTCAAGGATTCAATGCAAAGTGAAGGCAACGAAACTTTGCGATAGTTTCAGGTTTGATCAAGAGAACACCGTGAACAGAAAAGCAGTTTGGACAAATCTACGACCATTGTTTGCGCGTTGTTAGAATCCAATGTATATATGATCTGATCCAGTTAGAAAAAGTGGAGAGCATTAAAGAAGACAAGCGATTAAATTCAAAGTCTATTCTGAGATTCGCAAACACGTGTTCAAGGTTAATTGACATGTTGAAGTCATTGTCAGGAATAATCAGTCATGAAAAGAAGAGTCAGCATCGAAGGAGAGTCAACCGATCGGCCAGTCATCATCATTGTCAGATTTTCGTCTTCAGCACTCGCCACATAGAAGTATGTCAGCGAATAACAAACACATTTTCCAGATTATAAATTGCCATTTTTTGTTTACATATTCGCTCATTCGACTCAAGTTAAGAATGTGACAAACATTAACCCAAGTCAATTCGTCGCGATACAAAACAGTAATTGGTGGGGGGGAAATATAAATAGAATACTAATTGAGGAGTGCAGCCGAGTGTGTAGCGGCTGCGCACTACAAGTGTATTCATAGGATGAATGCAGAAGAGAATGTTTGTAGAAGAAACCAAAACCACGATTTAACAACACCACAAATCATAGTGATTCAGTTGCCGAGCCGTACTAGAACAGGCTGTACGGATATGACAGTCAGTTTGCATTGCTTGTTTCAGACTGTTCACAATCATGAAGTAGATGAAAAATAACTTCTACGAAAAACTGTTACTATTGTACTATTTCCGACTTTTCGAAAAAACTTACTGTTTTTACGACGAACATTTATTTCATTCTAACTAACCCCGAGTACAGCAGAAGTGCAGTCTAGATATCTCGGAAGGGAGACAAAGATGCTTCGTATTTCACTGATTCTTTTCGGATGTACTGGTAAGCATACAAACCAGTAGAGTTTTCTTGAGTGACACAAGGTAGTTTTCATACTTGCTGTAGAAGCAAAAACAAACATGGCAGAGACAAATACTGTTTTTAAAGCCTTTCTCTTTTTTAAACTTGTCATCAGCGACAAATAACAATTGTTTGTGTGTACGCCAAGACGGTGCAGTCATTCGAAAACAAAAACTAACCTCGTGACATTTTCAGTTGCGTCAGGTGTGACGCCATGTTCCTCGCCCGTCCCTGTGACGTCAGCACAGCGCAACGTGACGTTTCACGTGAAGCCACAGATCGTGAAGAGTCCAACCACACAGTGTGGATTGAGATTTTATCCACGGAACTCATCAAAGTGGATGAGTTGCTCGTGGCATCTCCAGTTTGATCAAAACCAAACCGTGGTCATTAATAACGTGCTGTTTGAAAAAGGAAATACCTCTTCTTGTCTGAAGTGGACGGATTGGCCTAAAGGTTAGAGGTGGATCTATTGCAGTATTTCTCAAGTAGAAATCGAAAATTTTTAAGTTTGTACAAAACGTACATCAAAATGTTGTATGCCTAATGAATAAAATAGTCTAAACAAGAATAGCGACAAATTAAGATCCTTCTTATTCACTTTTCAATTGAAAAGGTCAAAAGTTTTCACTGTAAGACCCTAAAAAGCAGTCAGCTGTCAAACAATTGACTGGATCTCTACAGATTCATGAATGCAGTGATATCACAATACCTTGCAGTGATATCACAATGCTTTCTTACTTTTGCAAAGAAATTGGGTCGAATTTCCGACACTACCAAGAAAACTCACAGCATAAAATGAGCAGAATGTATGCATTGTACAGTTTTCTCAGTAAAATACAACGATGCAATATGTCAGTAAATTTAAGAGGGATAAACCCAGGAGAGTAACGAGGTTAGATGGCGCCCGGGGAAAGAAGGAAGTTTGCCGGCCGCATGTTCGAACCTGAGCTCTTTCGGAAGCAAATGTACTGTATTGAAGAAAGTATGTGACATTGTTGGCACTTTTCGGCGCCCCCCATAGTGACTCGGCGCCCGGGGAATTCTGCTCCCCTTGCCCCCCCTCGTTACGCCCCTGGATAAACCACACTTTACGTAGATCATTGCGAGCTTGGTTTACGTGTTTTGCCTTGAAAGAAAACTTATTTCTTTTCCTCTTTGTTGATGACATCTCAAGCACTGTTTCATATATTCGACAATGCAATAATTATCAGAGCTGCCGGCTCACTTGATGCTCATAGAACATTACATATCAACCCAACGTTATAAGCATCAATCAAGTGTTCAAGTAACTTCACTCCACAAGTGAAAGAAGCAAGGAATCAATCGCAAAGTTTTAATAGGAAATCGATTTCACGTAACACTACGCATCGTCAGTCCTTGACTCCTTGACTCCTTACATCTTACTCATCTTATTCAAATATTCTTTTTCAACGAGATTCAAGGATTGATGATGCGTAGTGTTTCGTGAAATCAATTTCCTATAAAAAAAGTTGCGAATTATTCCTTGTATATTTCACCTGTGGAGGGAAGTTACTTGAATACAGCGATCTGCAAGTTTGAATCATCGCAAAAAGGTGAAAGAAGAAACCAGTCAACTGATTCCTCGAAAGCTTACAGCAAACCTAGAGCTTTAAATTGTTATTAATCAAGTGATTACAGTTAAAATGGATAATATGTGCAAAAAAACAGGCGGTTGCTGCCTACCTTGCTTTTAATCAGTCATTTTCATGAAATTTTGTTTATTTATCAAACGATAAAATTGTATGTTGCGATATCTCAGTACCTTGCGTGTCTGCTTCGTAGTACTCGACTCATATCTGTTGCAGGATATCCACCTTGTGTTCTCATTGTTATCAAGACCAGCCCACCCCAAATAGCTGTCTTTGCACGCAAGGATTCATGCGTCATACACGGATGTAATGTCACGAAACTGACAAGGCCTGTACAACTATTGCTGGTGAACGTAACAAGTAATTCGAGTCACTTAATGCAATATGACGTCATCAAGCAAGACAACTGCACACACACAGGTGGGTTCTTTCAATAAAACTTTTCAAACGATGAGTGGACACCAGTTACTGTAGTTAGTATTTGTAACATTGCCAGCTGAATGGGAGCTGTGTTTTGGGCGAGTCCTCGAATGTTTCAACAGGCCCTGCTTTTTTCTTTTCCCATGTTTTTGTGGCGCCCTGTAACTCGCTCCCTGTAGTTTTCAGGGCAGAATAAGTGGAATAATTTCAAACAACTTGAAGTTGTTCTCCGTTGGTCCTTCATTATCGATACGTTGACAAGTAGCTTACGTTATCTAAGTCTTTTCGCGGAGTTGGAGTAAGATATGTCTGTTGATCAGCATCAGAGCAATGTTGTCTGTTTTCTCCAGTGAAATTTTATTATTTTCGTTTTCAGAACCGACACCGACCACATCCTCGCCTCCTACTGAACAATCAAACGCTGCACTGATATCAGCCGTAGTTGTAGCAGCTCTCGTGCTCCTTCTACTGGTGATCATTTCTTGGGTGGTTATTAGAAGGTGGGGGCAGTGATGCCAACTTAATTATCAGCATTGAAGTCTATGGCTTGTGAAGTAATGCTTCTATCTCTTGTGTAAAATTAAGTAAATTGCTGTTCGTGAATTCCGATTCCCAAACAGCAAGACAAGTATTAAGCTTTCAAGTAGTGCTAACAGTTCGTAAAAAACACGGAGAACCTAGAATTCGGCAAAACGCAAAATCGCTGAAACAACAAATTCCACAAGTGCCAAATCAACAAGTTCTGGGTTTGGTATATAGTCAAATTTCGATACATATCATCATTGGAATAGTTATCAGTGCAAGCTTACCACGTAGAATGTATTCAATGCATAAATAAATGCATATACTTTTTATTATCTGTAGAAGAAGACGCGGAAAGACTCAGGTTGGCAATAGCTTCAACGATTCAGGAGGAGGTATGTTGTTTGAACATTTCGTACATGGAGGTATAAACCTTCAAGTAATTAGTTTCCACAAATGCACAAAAGAGCAGAGAAAGCAAGAAGAAAACTCAAGACTAAAATGAACAAATCAAAACACAACCTGCGGCAACTTAAAACTGGAAAATACGTCGTTCTCATAAAATTGCTTTCATTTAAGTTCCTGGATACTACAGGCATTGTTTCCCAGACCGTTATACTGGAGGCAAAACTTGTTAGAAATATGTTTCTTAAGGAGGCGTTTCGTGGGAAAGACGTTCGTATCAAAACAATGTCCCCGACCAAACCTAACAGACCTGCTCTGAATATCTTGCACGATGGCAAACATGGCTTTGCAAAATGCTTAAAAATTACCAAACATATGTCTCCTCAAATGGAAGACAAACAACCACATTTTTTGAAAATATTTTTACGACCACAACACTCCAAGAAACGATGCAAGAAAAACGTTCTTGACGAATCGAAAATGCTAAAACTCTCTCACTGACAGACAAAAGTTGGAAATGAGACTTTTCAATTTTGCCTTTGTTTTTAACTTCTTCATTAACTGCAATGCTTTTTCCAGGGATTCATCAATTCAAATTTTTATTGCCCTTCCAACTCAGCTTGCTTCCATCAGATCACGAATGATATTTTTAACTTTTTTGCTCTAATCTCTGCAGGAAACGCAACATTTGTAACAGATTGCAAACCTGCTGCTGCAGCAAGCGAACCGGAACGACAAGTTACCTACGTCAATCTCCAACGCAATGAAGCAAAGAATGTTGGCAGTTCACTGGAAGAGCAGGTGTATGCGAACACAGAGAATGAAGAAAACCACTGCAACGACATATATCTTCAACCCACTCCGAATGAGGAAAATCCAGTGTATATGAACATGCATTTTACCAGATAAGACTTCCTCAGCAGGTGAACCAACCGTTGTCACAAGCTACAGCGCGTGGAGCACTCTGTCATGAAACAAAGAATTGCTAACAATTGACTCTTGCCATACCACGGGGAAGAAACGACCAGAGGATGATGGTGAAAGTTTCAAACCTGACCCAACACACTTAAGTTCGTTGGAGGTTGTGGATGCACAAGTTTATGCACCATATCAAACAAAAACAAAAGATAACGATCAAAAGTTTTGTGGTGAAGTTGGATGTAAATGACTGCCTTTCAACTTCAGTTCACACGATTGAGAAAAAAGCGAGTGTTTCCATCATTTTGTGAACTACAATATTTTTTCTGTGAACTTGCCAATGTCTGGCAGCGGCAATCTCAGATATAACCTGATGATGAGCGCGGGGTACTCGCGCAAAATATTCTGACTCTATTATTGAGCTTTGTAAAATCCAGTTACACCACATGAAATTATCCAAGTTATCTCAGCTTAGTTGTAGGTAATTTTTGGTTCAATGATTAACTGCGATTTCGTTACTCATGTGTTTTGCATCATCACATGGAATGCAAACCAGACGCGACAGCAAGGCGTTGTTAAAATTTCAATAAGTTTGGGATTGTTTCTCATATACCGCAGTAAATCTTGACCTGGTGTTTGCTGAGATTGAGCCAGAGCCTTTGAGGTCAAAAACGACTGCAGAGCGGCTTCGCTATTTGTTGACAAACGAAAAACAAACTAATGAGTGAAATGTTGAAGGCTTGCAAATTCGTACAGCAAACAGCAAATCAATGATGCAAGTGAAAACATGGCCAACATTTTCAAAAACTATTGGGTTTGTCGTCTTCAGCACAAATTTACTGATCTAGGCGCGAAACATCAGGAGGCACGCGGCCCAGAATAAACTTTATCTGCTTCTTCTTGCGCATGCCCCCTGATCCCCTGGCTGTGCGCGTAGGTTTTTTTGTTGAAATTTTTTAGCTCCATTCAGTCAACATTTGATGACAATGAAAACAGTTTCGTTTTAGAAATTTTTACTGTGGTTTCATTTAATTATTGTTTTTTTGCGTTGTTCGTCTTTCTACGAAAAGAAACACTGTTGCTAGTTGTGACAGCGGAAGGCAATCGCTGTGTTTCCGGGAAACACGGTCCTCATGTTCATAGTGAGCAATTTTACCTGCTATGAAGCTACAGGACAAGTTGAAAATACCCGAAAATCAGTTTTTTCCTCGTGACGTTTTCTGTTCAGTCACTTGCCACACAACAACCGCATGAACAGCAGACCACCCACAAAAATAAAGTTTATGACCACGCGGATGCTTCCCGAAGTGGGTTCTATCCGTGTCAGTCATAAAAATTTTTCACTGATGCTCATTGCCGGGTAGGAGCTGTATTCGGTCGTGACTTATCTTACTGATTTATAGTCAAAAAGAAAAGAGTTATCGGCTCAAACGACAGCAACTATCGCACTGAATACATTTACTGTTCAGGCAACAGCATTCCGCAATGACGCTTTAAAATAGTTTGTCGATAAAACTTGATTTGAAACAAAGTGGCAGCAATCGATGAAGCGCAGTCCATGACCAAAGCAATGTAGGCTCAAGTGGAAGATTTGTTAGTCTCACAAGGTTGATGAAACAAAATCAGTGTTTTGCAAGATTGGCAGGTGGACAGGAACGAGACATTATTGCGGCTCTAGGCTTGCTGTAGAGCCTTTCGAGGAGTCTGGCTTCCGTGTTTTGCTTTCATCACTGCGTTAATTAGGACTTACACATATCAACATTTCAAAAATAAGTCTCCACAAATGAGACGCAATCCTATTTATCAGCATATTGCAATTAATCTATTGGAGATGTACAAGTACTAGACACGTTGCAGTTGGTGTTCAAGTAAGGCAAAATATTTGCAAAGAAGTGAAATTAATTTCGATGTTTGGAAAACACGCAGTGATTTAATAACACGAGAAATAATAATTGAAGCGAACCACGGAAATCAAAACCAAACACCTTCTGACCAGAGCATCTTTGTCTGCTTTGCCAAAGTAGCAGATACCTGCTCAACAGTCATCAAGTCTTTCTCGCATCTTCCAAAACAGAAACAAATGTTTTTGGTCAACACCTCCACTGCTGTATACATCGCTATTACTAAAGCAACGTTAACACATGATTGGGTGGATTCAATTTGAACACTTTTTACAGCTCCTGGTTATTTGACATTATGCAGAATCAATGGGTTTCCCACGCATATTTGTGCTGCAGTAACAAGTTGCACTTTGCTAAGGCTTGGCATGATGAAAGGAAGACTCATTCTGGGTAAGTATATCTGTAGCGTTTAGCTTTGTAAACAACATGCACACATAATCTGTGAAAAACATGGTATATGTTATCACGCAGTTTGTGGGATGAGAAGGACAATCCTCCTACACGAAAGCTAAGAAAAGGAAAATCAAAACTTGTACATACCACACGCAAACGTATTAGAAATTTATAAAAATGAATCAAAATGGATTTGAACAGTTTACTTTCGATGTCCTTCCTATTCCAACATGTAAAATAGGCCACTGACCTAAAAACAACCATAATGTGAAATCCAGTGTACGCTGCTTTTTACGAAAAATGTGTTTGTTTAGAGAGCAGACAGTATTTCCAGCGGTCACATCAACATGTCTGCAATTGTTTATTACAGTTGCGCAAATCATTGTCTTCATAAGAAGTACTGCCGCGTACTGTCCAATACCTAACAGTGAGAGGCTACTTCAGTCAACACACGGGAGCATCACATACAACCGAACAGCAAATGAAAGTGTGTACTGTATCTGGTATTTGCCCATCAGCCCAAGTCTACCAGCGGTCGTCATACAAATTGATTATATCAACGTACTCCACAGCACTAGTTACTGCAAAAAGACATATTGCGAAGGTGCACAATATTGCCAGAAGGATTCGATTCGAATAAAACGAGGTGAGTAACGCGAATATTTTGTTGTTTCAACTTCACACAATATAGCTTTGTGCGGAGATAGAAAGCCGGGTTTGACTGACAAAGAATAAAAACGTTCCGCCTTTGTCACGACTTCGATATAAAGTTTTGTGGAAATATTTGCGTGGCACACCAGGTGCTTGTCATACAAACTATTAACTTTCGGATGGTTTTTGAAACGATTATGAAATCATAATGCGCATCGGAAAAGCAAGTTCTGTGTGCTATGATTTTCAAAGTATTCATTTCATTGAGAGCTTGATTGACATTACAGGTATTAAAGGTATTCCGGATTTTGTCATTTGTGGTAAAGTTGCTCCGTCCAAATGTTACATCGTCTGCTCGAACAACATCACTGAACAACAATGCACCAAAGCAAAACAATTGTGTCGTAATAAAACAGCTCATTACATCACAAGCAGTGAGACGGAATTGTATGTCGACTTCGCCGCAAGCAGCACAAGCGGATTCACACTGACCTATGACGTCACAGACTGCATGGAAACCACGCAATCTACCATAGAAGTATTTTCAGTAAATTATATTCCTAACAGACCAACTTTTAACCGTTTGGTGGAGGAAGCGGTTTCTAGAAATTGTGAATAAGAACTTTTTGTTGTAACAGAGGCAAGGGTGTAGTGGGGAGGGAGCGCGTGGGAACGGCGTTCCCGCACCGTTTTCATGTTTTGCTTTAAATTGCGTTTGAAGCAGTTTTAAAATGGCGAGTTGTTTGAGGGCGTTCCCACACTTTTTTTGTTAGCACTACATCCCCGAACAGGCGTATTTCAAATGTGATGGACCAACGTTGCAGTTGGTGTTGCTTGAACAAATCCACGGCAACACAGAACTTTCCACGTTTCTCAGGTTGGCACAACATCTGAGTCACCGGTATCTTCACCCAGCTCACCAACCCCTCTGTGCGGTCCCAGCAACGGAACAAAATCGTCAACTATATTAAGTGCTTGTACGTTCTTAGATTCTCTATAACTTCTCGCAAACACTCCAAACTTTCATCGCAATATTTCTCAACTCTAGCGCAACCTCATGCCAATTCTCGAAGCAACGATGCAGTTCTGATAATCCTATCAACATGCCTCGCTGTGGCCCTTCTATCTCTCGCTGTCACCTCCTCCATGCTTTGATGAGCATTCATTGCGCATCAAATCATTTCGTAGCTCTGCTTAAACTGTGATGTTGAGCAAAGACAAGTAACCGCTATCGTTCGTTCAATAGTATATGATATTGGTGAAGTGGTCCTGAGCTAACAGCAGAACAGAAGAGTTTTTCGTAGAGTCTTGGCAAAAATCATTTGTTTTGGTTTTCAGGTTCAAACATAAACAATTCCTTGCAATTCAACAAACAGAACGCCATTCAAGCATGAAGAAAGCGGGAGAAAAAGGTTTTAAAGTTTCGTTTACGCTTGAACGAGTTTTACTTCAGTACAGGGCACAACCAGCTGATGTTTTCAGGAAAGCACAACGGTTGTAACTGGTTGTTGTACACATGTTTTTGAAAATTTCGTTGAGGCTATTGTCCGGTTTCCCCCCATAGTTGCGGGCCTGCATCAGTAGCATTTGTCGCGTGACTAAGGACTGGTTCGTTCTAGTCTGTTTGAAAGATCAAAAAGCAATTAGTGAACCACGCACATGCTTCTTAAACCAATTTTGTCCAAATAAAAAGAAAAAAGTTGCAATATCGTACTAAATACTCGAATGATGATTTGTACCCAAAGCGTTTGTTTCAGATTTCAAAGTGGAAGCGTCCCGAGCCGCCAACACCGAACAATATATCACACCTCACCAGATAGCGACACAACCACTGAAGCAAACAAGCGGTGACGATGATGGTCTTTACGAAGCAGTCGGAGCCAATCAGCAGACCTACATCGACTTGAATGAGAACAATCCTTGACTGGAACAAACGTCAACTTCATTTTCTATTTGTGGCCTTTATGGCAAAGAAAAGCAATATTTTTATATTCGTCACCACGGGGTTATAACCACTTTTTGACCCCATACGCAATTTCAAGACCCCCATTCGCAAGGCAATGTAAACGTTTCATAAACCTGAATGAGTTCTGATCAAATCTTTGCACATAAACGTTTATCCTTGAATCCCCTTTCCTACCCATAAAAGACCTTCTAACTTTACTGTACAAAGCAGAGAAGTTTTGACGGGAAAATTTAACCACGTTTCTTCTGCCATCACTGTTTGCTGAGAGTGGGTTGCAACAGAAGTACAATTGTCAAAGGTCATCGTAGTTGCTGAGAAGTTTCAAAATTTCATTTCAAAATGCAAACAAAATAAAAATATATGGTAAAAATATGACAATAATTATGCACCACGTTTTGCAGCAGACCGACAGCAAGCGATAAAAGTAATCGATGTAAGAACAGGACAATCTCGCAGCGTGAATTCTCTAGTTCCACGAATCCAGATCAGAATTAAAGTAGATTTTCGGTTAACCGGTCATTCGTATTTTTTCCAGTTCACTCGTCGGGTGGACCACAGTGCAAGGCAAGGGTGCCCCGTGGAGACCTGCCACAAGTGGGCTTCTAGGGGTCCCTGCTACTGGTACCCGACAGAGTTTAGTTAAAGAGCTTGAAATAAAATTTGAGTAAAATCTGCTTCGCTGATAGTCGAATTGAGTGATGTGTCACTGATAAGATTGTGTATGCATTGCCACGACATAACCAGCAACTTTGGGAGTTACACAGCTGGATTGACGGGGTATTAATAATTCGCCTTTTATTTTAGGCCTAAAATGACAACTGTGACGCAACCTCCACCCCAATACCGTCTTTTCTCAATCAGAAAACATCCTCCAATTCCACTTCTCTATTTCCCTTTGTGCAGTAGATCATTCTTTCCTTGCTTTTGATTTGCATAATTACGTGTTAATAAACGATGAGTGAGAATAACTGAACTTTGTATTTTGCGAAATTTGTAACAGTTCGTGACATGAAGTCGAAAAGCTGCAGTGGTGATGAAAAGAATACAATTTTGTTGTGGGTTTGTTACTTCTAACATAACTGCAACCATTGGAGTGACTTAGGCACAGTAAAACAAAGACCGTATTATTTAATTGCTATTTGTGTTTCCAAGAGAAATAAATTTTAAACTTTCAGAATAAAGTGGTATTTACTTTCAAGACATCAAGACGCAGCCTTGCACCAAAGAAAAAAAGCACAGAAAAAGGAAAGCAATTATATTGATGTAAAACACCTCAAAAATAAGTTACGATCTAAAAATGAATCCAATGTGGAAATACGTCAAAACTAATTCAATACCTTAGAGCTGCGCTTACCGCAGAGGTTGTTGTAATGGATTTCACTTGCAATTGCATAATACGCTATTTTCTATAGCGATAAATTCCAATATGTTTGTTTTTTGTCAATTACTGAAAGATCATTAAATATGCGATAAACTCTCAGCAGCCAATGTTTTGTCAAAAAGGGCGTTTGCACACATGGCATCATGCAAACGTATGATCAGCGATCTTCGTGACTCAAGCATTCAGCTCACAGCACGAAGAAAAGCTCTGACGCTCACAGCAGTATTGTCATAGCTCGCATGTCTGCGAAATACCTTATTTGTCGAAAAAACTGCGATGGCCGTCAATGAAAGATAAGTTGGGCAGTTGCTCTGTTAGTTCGCAGACCAGTTGATATTTAATTACCAGCCAAGCGCAGGTAGTCAGTTTTACTTCCAGGTAAGTCAAAATTTAAGTATAGGCATCGCCAAGTATGGGAGATAGTTGATTTTTGCAAAATATAACTGAGAAGATCGGATCAGAATGGATCGTGCTTCATGAAGAATTTTCATGTTTCAAATTCGAATAACGCATTTGCAACTACACAACAGAAAACAGGCAGCCATGCAGAAAATATTGATGATCATGTTGCTTTCATTCATGGGTGAGCACAGGGTGACGTCGATATTGCTTACTCAAGTGGAACTCTAAGAAACGACATTTGAATATTTAGATTTACCCGCGGGTCTTGGCTCCGACTGCAACCTACAAATTCATGATGGCCGAAGAATATCGTACTACAGCGAGAGTGGTTACACAACCTCGGTTAAATCACTTCATTGTCGGTGGACACTCCCTTCTATTAAAGCGAATCAAGCGATTGTTATTAATCTGAGCTCGATGGACGTTGAGAGAGGAGCAAAATGCAACCGAAGTCTCTGCATACAAGAAGGGTCATCTGGAGGCAAATGCATTGATCACCTCACTTTGCGAGAAGGTAGGCATCAAGTTTTATTAAATGTGCAGCATTTTAACAATTTACCAGCGCTAACACTTTGTATTTTATATTGATTAAACAACTTTTTAAAACTGTAAACTTCACGAAAAAAACAAACATCTCTTTGTGGGATTATAAACAGTTATATGACGTGACAGCAATATGCAGCGTTAATCTGGAAAAACATATCCGTTTGTAGAAAAGGATAAAGGCTGTTGTGCACAGACAGGGTCTTTTTCCTGCCAGTAAAAGTCTGCCCGTTTTTAAATTCCTACAGCTTTCCAGAAAGCGATTTCGTTTCATGTGGACAGTGAAAACATAACCCTTTGAGTGGGGTTTGCTGATTGATCTGCTGGATTAAAAAGGTTGTGTCATGGTTGAAAACGGGGATTTACAGTCGCTGGCCTTAATGTTTAATCTCACACAACAATTTGTTCAGAAACTAACTCAAGAACAGCCCATGGCAGGAATCTTTCATGTCATTCACAGAGCCGCCATACTATCTGTGTGGACTAAGTGCTCAGCCAGTGTGCTACATGCTCGTCCGAAAGCCCTTCGATGCTTCAAAGTGCTCTCTCACCTCAGTGGGATGTACGAACCCACTGAAACTGGAAATAAACCAGGAACCCGAAGCGCATCATTTAGGTTTTTACTCCAACGGCCATGACCTCAGTTCACCCAACAAAGGTTTTGTTTTGGAATATGACGTCATCAGCTGCCTTCAAGGTACGTTGAAGTTTTATGACATGATACAGACAGTTTTGTGACGTTGTGTTGCATCAACTTGAACAACTGAAATCTTTGCAAAAAATCAAAAACTGAAAAACAACCCCCTTGTTATCGATCATTATATAGTATCCAGAAAATCGTCTGGTGTTTCCATCCGTTGGTGTCAGCACGCTTAGGATGGAACAAGAAAACTGTGATATAAGTGGAATAAACCATTTCTATTACATTGTTCGCACAAAAAAATGATATTGTTGCTGGCATCGCAATATCCATGCGAACATAGAGAAAGCCACGCATCGCAAAGAACATTCGCAAGCGTGGGTGTGGTAAGCACAACATCTACCTAACACTTCATTTTCATCAGCCTCAGAGACGACCAACGCAAACCAACTGACTCCTGTTACGAAAGATATATCTTCAGCAAATCACAACAGTGAGTGAAGAAAATTGCATGAGTGTGATGAATTTGTGTGACATGTGCATGAGGTCTTTGATTTCAACTGCATCGAAGGCAAACGTCAACAAGAAGCTTCATCCGCTTTTGAAGGTCGTTCAAAAACAGATTTAGCCACGTCATCTTTGAAAATAAGCATGAAACATACAGAAGGAACACGTGAACAGCTTGCCGTTCACACATACTTTACATTGTCATTTTGCAGAGGTACCGGCATTTATTCGTTGTTTTCACTATTCCATAAATCATTACAGAGCCTCCTAAATCGCCAGATACAATACTCCCCCCTCCAGCGATCGGAACCATCGTCGCAGTTGTTGTAATCCTCCTCATGGTCATCGCGCTGCTCCTGATCAGAAGGTGAGTGCAAAACATCTGCGCTCCACAGTTTCTATTTCACAAAAATATTTTTCGATTCGGACATTTGTGTTCATGGAAACGAATAATTCAATTCAGAAATACGGGAGCGGGCTGTGCGGACGCAGTAGTTCAATACGAGGTCAGTTGCATAGTTGAAATAAGGCATTGCTTTGTGAGTGTCAACGGCAGAAAGCTGACGCACAAGCCGGTCTCCAGAACATTTCGCACAAATGCAATCGTTTGTAAATGGGGAAGTAAAATATAAAAATCAAATTTATCCGATTCCAATAATTCTACTTCGCCATGGCACTTCTTATCTCATTATGAAGTAACAAGAAACTATCTTATCTCTGGCATTGTGTAATCTCGCACCACATCACAAAGCAACGATGACGTTGTTTTTTTGAAACGCCTGTCTACCACCTCCCCAAGTCGTGTCAGCCCAGGATGGATGAAGCAAACATCTGCCTCTGCACGAAACGCGTTTTAAGGAACACATTTGTCCAAACACTCGCAGCGAGCTCGACTGTAAAATACACGCCATTAAATTTTTTTTTTTACTATTATTTTCAAGAGTTGTTTTTTCATTACCGTTCATTGCTTTTCTGCTATGATCAAAAGGTTACGTTTTTCATTATTTCATTTTAGGTTGCGATCCAGCATCAGCAAAAGACAAGCACTTTCCAGTCCAACCAATAATTTACCAGCAACAGAGACTGTTGAAGATGTTTATACAGAAATAGATTTCAATAAAAAGAAAACAGATCAGGACGAATGGGAAGGAGAAAAGAACACACGCCTTGAAGCAAGAAATTTGTCTGGAGATCAAATAACTTTCCGAAATTCTTCTGACGTAGAAAATTGTGCAAGCGACAACAAAGTTGTGATCAGTAATGTTCTCTACGCGTCAAGTGGGGATTTAACACCAGCCTACACCACGAGCTAACACAGTAAGCATTATCTACAGTTCAACAGAAAAAGTTGGAGTGTGGACAGCGACGCAGCAAACCCGTATTGACCCAAGAAGTATCGCGCAACTGTTGCTTCGATGCTGGGAACCTTAAATGAGACAAATGTAAATGAAAAGCTGTTAATTTCCAGAAAACATTCTTGGTGCTGACACAAAAGCTGAAGCAGATGCCTGCAAGGTGTTTTTCATGAAAGGATGACTCGCGGCCATGATTCTGCACAAACAACAACCGCAGACCAAACCCGGATACCAACACTAGTGTCAACATAAGTTTTAAAAGCGTGACTAAACGATCATTGTGTTGTGTGGTGGTGATGGTGATGTGTGGTGGTGGTGACTGCTATTTCCTTTACTGTAAACAACTCATGCCAGACACTCACCAGCCAAGCTAATCAAACAAGCTGCAAATTCGTTGCAAGTAAAGTTGTCTGGCAATTACGTATTCGAACTATTCGTCTACAAAAACGTGAACGAAATACTTTCCATCAAACTTTTCAGTTTTGGATAACCCAAGCGTGAAAAGTTTGCACAAGAAGAGCTTTCCGACAAGGTTTATTTATGTAATCTTTTGACAACTAGGACTGCCTGAACACGTTGAGAATTACTTTCGTAAGATCGGGTCAATTCACAATCATCAAACAGGGTTGCTCCTTTGCAAACAATACAATTTACCCCAGAATAAAAGCATCTTTTGCTCAGCTTTCTTTAATATGTATTGTCCCAAACTTTGGTGTAAAGTGTCTGAAAATTTGAAGTCTCTTTCATCTTTTTGATTTGGACCACAACACAAAAACGTCTTGTTCTCTTGCCAATGTCCCAATTTATTCTTCATTCATACGTTTGCCCCAGTTTTTTGTAATTGTGCACAACAGTATTTCTTCTTTATGCAAACCGTTCATCCTACAAGTGGTCACCCCATCCTCTCTATACATAGACATGCTTTCATTTTATGTGCTGTTTGTTTTTCTTTGATGTTGTGCTTTGTTAGTAACTTCTGTCTGATGTTCAGATTGTTGTATTTTGTCATTTCATTTTCCCTCTTCACTTTGAACGTCTTTGATTTAGTATTGACTTATGGCAACAATAGGGTTGGCTGAGGAGTTGACCCACAAGGTCTTTCGCCAACGTTTTGTGTCTCAAATATATATTTCACACAAATTTTCCGATTTCCAAAGTCCTCAACTGCTTTTATCATTTTATTTTTTATGAAGATGCAATTAATTTTTCTGTCCTTGCGTTTTGTTCTCTCCTTGTATTGATGCTACCTGTGGTTTGAGTCACAAAAAACAGGAATAAATAAACCGACCTACCTTCTGCCGGTATCAGGTTCAATTATCAACTTTCCACCTCAAGATTTTCTAATTTTACTTTCCAGGTTTTAGCCCAAACACAGAGTATATAGAATCGAAGCGATATCGCTGATATTCAACCACACAAGACTTGAATCTTTATCTCGCGAGTTGCGCCAGAAATAGAGACTTCGTTCGAAATTTCGAATATTCACCACTAGCTTCCGGGAACAAATGCACGCGGGAAATTTTAAACAATCTTTAAAGTTAACTACGTCAAGTCCAAGAAAGCAAGCGCAAGAAACCTAAGCCTCAACATCTCATGCACATCTTGATTTGTTGAAAAACATGATCAAAAGATCAAGAACTATCGATTAATGAAAAAAAAATTTTTGAAAGTAACTTGGATGGGTTTTCCCTTCATCGAAAATCAAACATCAAAAACAAAACATTCAGGCACTGAACAATATCAAGGTGTTTTCATAAAATTCAAAAACGTGCAACTCGGTTTTGCGAAAACTTTGCAAAAAGCAACTGACCATGAAGTTTTTTGTGACGTAAAAACTGAAAGTCCGCGTCAATATGTGAAGCAATACGAAGAATAATGCAGTGATTCAGTTCAAATAAAATAATCAGCAGTTTTCCGCGTTCTGGTTAAAGTGAAAGGGAAGAATGTTTGTAAAGTACACGATTCGTTATAATTGAGTAAAACGAGCAAGTAAAGACGGATAGTTTGCTGGAAGAGAAACCATCCGAGAAGTGTCGTGAAAGTCTTTGCATAGGATGCCATTGTGACGTAAACACAGAAATTGACCGCGTATTAAAACGTAGGAAGTTGTTGACATCAGATTTCTATAACTGTGACGTGATAAGTTCACAGGACGCCATCACGGTAGTGCTGTGCAGCAGGGTTGCCAGGAGTTGAGTGAAAAAGACACCGCTGTGGATAGGTCGGTTTGAAAGGTTACTTGAATGATCCAGGTGCGGTTCAAAGTTAATAGGATCTTAACGAACGAGGTGTCGGTGAAAAATGAAATTGTAGGTCAAGTTGTAAACGAACATGTATAAAAAAAGGATTGCAGGCAGCGGCCATAGTCAGCATGAGTGGGTCAAAACGTTCCAGATAACGATGGACAATCACGAAAGCGAAAAAAAACAAAGTCACAGTTCACCGAGCGTGGTTAAAAATAGCTTATTTTTGTGTAAACGACACTATCGAAATTGAATGGTGTAGAAATAGTTTCTGATGCTGCATCTTGAATCGATGAGCAAGTTTATGAAGAGGTGGAAGGGCGTCTTCTCACAGCTATAAACAGACACCGCATCAGTGCATTAAACGGATATGAGATAAGGAAAGGGGACATTCTGCTGGTGTTCATACACTGCATGCTTATACTCGCAGTTCTTCGGCAGCAAATTGCTGCAAATGAATGAGCACTATACAGGCGGTCAACGAATACAGCGGCTAAATATGTAGGTCGTGATATACACAGGCAGCACAAGCAGATACGTGCCAGGTTTCTGTAAGGCCTGGCAATTTTGCGTTTTTACTTTTATTTTGTGGACCTGACGATGCTCCTTTGAGCGAAATTAATATTCCTGTTTAAATTAACTGTGGCCAGATTTTTGCGGAAGTCTTGTGTGAGGCTCAATGTGCAATACTTGGATATGGAGCAGTTATTATCGTTACAGCAAACAAGACCGAGCCTCTCTAGTGGTCAGGCAGATTCTGATTGAACTCAGTACAACGCTAGAGTAACAAAGCATCAAGCTAATTAATATTTGTCAGTTCTAGTTGCACTACGAAAACCTCAGGCAATAAACTTTATGTTATTTGTTTTATGCGGTCAAGTAGCTTTCCAATAACAGTGAAAAGAAACGAAGCGCTTATGTCGTCATAAAACTCTTTTGATTTGAGATTTACTGCTTTGAGAAAATGTTCGTAAATTCTGCGAAATGTGCGCTTTTTCAAGGGACCCGTGTACCAATAAATTTAAAAAACGCTGGAGTTTTAACCACAATTGACCATTGTGTCCCTGATGTCTGTGACATTCGGCTGATTTCAATCAGACTAAATCTGACGAGCAGCCTTAACATTCGTACACAGTAAAAACAAACTCGATTGTTATATTTTACAGCATAAAACTGATACACGTTCGAAACAAAACTAATAGAATAGAAAAGCAGATGTTAAACCAGAAACCCACAATCCGAAATCAGCAATCAGGCAGACTCGAGATATGGGTTTTCTTCGCTGTTACTTTGTTGCAATTTCAAGTAAGTAAATTTCAAACGTCACTGGGTCTTTTTCGGCTGAAAAAACAGTGTTGTTTTGGTACCAGCATAGATTAACAATTAATGTGAGCTTTGCAGATAACAATCGCCACCATTTATCATTAGTTGGAAAACTAACAATTCAGCATTTTTTACAGAGCCCCATGCGAACTTTGGCGCAACCAAACCGGATCAGCAAGGTTTGCTCAGGACAACAACACAATCCATTGATCATACGCAGTGGAAACGGTTCCATTGTCCACCCGCTCCCACCACAAAAAAAATACGCTAAAAACGAATTGTGCCAATGGAACTTCATACTTCCGCAAAGCCAGCTTTTAATTTTAACATTCAAAGGAAAGTTCGATATAGAGCCAGGACGCCGCGATGGACTATGCAGGGATTATCTTCAAATATTACCAGGTACGGTTCGTTGTTACGTTCAGTCTCAAATGAGCAGGGAAGTTCGAGAAAGTCGAGAACTAACCAGCTGAGCGAAATCCGAAACAAATTTTACAAAACTCACAAAACGATTTTACTCAAAACCTTGATCGTAGCATGTTAAAAAACTTCCTCAACGACATAACAACGTGCAACAACTCGCCGACGCACAACAAGCTTCACTCGGATAAACCACTTCATGCAAAGCTGGGATGGATCGCCAGCTGAGCTCGCATTCGCGGGCGTTGTTTGGAGGCGTTACTACAAATTTCTACTCTGTCTATTCTTCTTGCTTGACCATCGCATTCCTTCCAAAGTTTGTAAGCACTATGTCTCAAAGTATTTTGCTCCACGAGTATTTTGGTACAAAACGACAACTGCCGATGCAAAATTATACCGAACCCACGCAATGACATTTTCGCCATGTATGCGAAAATATCACGATATGTTGCTTTTAAGCAATTCACAGAAAATGTGTCGAATTATCAGTTCGTCTGTTGACATTGTTTGAAGCTATCCAATAGCCACAGCTACAATGAGTATTTGTTTGAACGAAGCTAGTTGGCCCAGCAATGAATGCGCCAAAACTGTGATTGGGGTTTGGTTGCGATGAACACTTTAATGTTGCGCAGGTCAACAGCTGTGCCAACAACCTGAGCCATGTTATCAGTCTGGAACCTTGAACAACTGGTGTCAACCAGTTCAGTTCCATGGTCAATGCACTCGGATCCCCGCAAACATAATCCACACGAACAACACCTTTTATACCCAAACTAAGATCACGTTTGAATCAGACGGCAAAGGAGAGAAAGGAGGATTTGAGCTCAATTACTGGATTATTGATTGTGCAGGAGGTAAAACATGTTTGCTTCGTTTCGTGAAACTCATAAGTTAACAAGACGTTATGATTCCTTTCACGACTTTGATCAGTTTAAACAATTACGAAGTGGCATTTGCTGCTTTGGTGCAAGTTTTGTCAAAACAATACAAGAACTTTAGAACGCCAAAGACTTTGGTCACTGAAGCGCCAGAATAGACTCTTATCCGCGAAACCGGCTTGAGGTGACTTTTCATTGAAACAAAGAAATGTTCGAAATAGCCTTTGTGTCTATTACTCTGCAAAGATATTGTTTCAGGTCCAATTCAAGTAAAACCTGGCACGACTTTAACCGGAGTGGTCTCCAACTTTTCGACGCGTCCAACAAACCAGGGTACTACCTTCAACATTGGAGCTATTTTATGATTGATGCGTTCTTCCTGAAGCGTGGAACGCAAACATTAGATAATGATTGCAACTCAAAGCATGTCAAGCAACTCCATCACGTCAATACGTTTCAGCGACATTTCCACCTTTACTCCAAACAAACATCGGCTGGTGATGCAAGTTTGAAATTTGTATCCAGCCAGTCGGTTACTTGATTAACAAACAACATTCGCGACATAGCGATGTTTATAACTATGGTTCACACGAGAAAAGGAAAACGTTCCATGTCACGACGTCACTTCCTGCTGATGCAAGTTGTCGCACGTTCGAATTGTGGAAGAAAAATAAGAATATATTCTATTCGTGCTGTTTCATGTCCTTTACAGTAACGATGATTGAAAATCTTCTTAAATTAATGAAAGACAGACAGCTTGCGCTTTTCACGAAATTCCACTAACCAAAAAGTTTCCTTGTTGCTGATGCTTTTGTTCTGAAGAATATTTACAAAGTAGCTCTCATGTCTAACTCAAAAAATCTGATTCTAACAACAGAAAATGGCTGCAAATATTTTAGAATGAATTCAACGATTCCATAAAAAATGTTGTTTTCCTAATTTTATCAGTTAACAAGTGCGTTCGCCAACATCTATCTACATAGCCACAATATTCTTCTATTCAGAAAATAAAATCACAAAAAAACAACGGCAAGTGTTCAAAACGGCTGTTTTCTCGTGAGGTTGGGTGCAATAGATTACAGATTCTTCCACGATAAGAGATTACACTTTGTTTGCAGCAAAACCAAACAAACCTCAGAATGTCGGTCTATACATTGCGTTGGCCGTGTCCCTGTCACTCATGTTGCTGGCTCTAACATTGCTCGTGTGTCTCATTAGAAAGAAGTAAGTGGTGGTGATTGTTACACAAGCTGTTGGAGCATCTCATCAACAGGGCTCTAGTATTCTACACTTTTGCGCTATTTCTTCCAGGGGGATATTCTTACATCGCGAACCCGACATTACATCAGACACGCAGATGATTTACTCACTGGCCAATGACGTCAACATCAAACCATCAGTCCAAGTGGGCAATGACGCCACTTACTCGGAGTGTGGCCCGGCAGGTCATTACAGTTCAGTCGACAATACCTTGTACGGTCCAACCAACAACGCTGCAAAACCGCCACAAGGTGGCGACCAAGTTACACCGCGTGGCAAAGTTGTGGCTAACCAACTTTACAGCCCCTTGCCGTGAAACGGGGCCCTGCTTACTTCGGGGAGAGCACCCTTGGACTGGACTGGAGAACAGCGCTACCACCTGGAATGTGTGATGGGACTTTTCCTGAAGACCAATCACTGACCCACGCGCATTTGTGTTTGTAACGAAACAACAATAAAGCAAGCAAAAGCAAAACTACAAACTTTCAATTAACTTCTTATTTAAAGGTAAACCAACAGTTTGTGCAACATATTTATATAAGGGTGCAACTGTTTCTCAAATTTGACGCTTGCGAAGCCGAATTCATTGACAGCAAGCTTTGACTGATGCTATTTACTAAGAACCAACCAGTAACTTCAAAACTCGCTGACAACCTAAAATCCTTCAGCAGTGTAACGGCAAGATTGTACTTTGCGAGCATTTGTTAGTGGTGTAGCAGTTGAAGGGATCGACCAGCCCGTGGTCTTGTGGTAACTGCGCCCGCTTCGGTGCTGGCAGGTCGAGAGTTCGACTCTTAGCCGGGTCTTACCAAGACCTTGCAAATTGGTACTGCAGCCTTCTCACCAGGCGCGCGGTGTGCGGAAGAGCTGCAGGGAACTCACAACAAACCGAGTGAAATGCAAACTGACATTGTACAAAAACTCAGTCGTGGCGCTACAAGATCATTGTAGTTAGAAAGCCTCAACAACAAGCAACATATATAAATGAATAAGAAAAGTTGAAGTGATCGTGGCGTCGTGTTTGGTGTTGTAAACTTTGATTGTTGCGGCCATCTTGCGGTGGTTTTTATTATATCTGCAAAACGATACGATTTGTAAAACGTGGAGCGATTCGACTTGTACAATTTTAACAGTGATTGTTTCTGTGGCCGCGAGTACGCAGTTGCTCGGGTGAGCTTGTTTTCTTTTGTTATTCAATTGATCACGTTAAAACCTTTTTTGCATATTAAGTTACTTGCTGTAAGAAGAAGGTTTAGTTCACAATTAAAAAGAGGACAATATTTTCCTTCCACACCTTTATACGAAACAACATAACCATCACTTTGACTAGAAGCGAGCAACATGAATGGCTCCCTGAAAATTTTCGGAAAAACTTTGCTCAGTTGTAAACTTGTCCTTTATGATGTATGACTTGACAAGAAAAAAAGATCACTACGATACAAGCTTCAATCGAAATCCGATAAGTTTAGTAGCAAACTAAATAATAAAAACTTATGAAACTGTCCAGGGTTGCCCGATGAGACAACCTGTTTAACAGTTTTTTTTCGGTGTCCCAGCGCCTTTACTTTGGATGAAATTGTTTAATGTTTGCGCCAATAACCTCAACTCTCAAACCAATGTACATGATAAGAGCAACATTGGTTTCGTGAAGATAAAACGTGTTGTTGTTGTTTGTTCCTAAGGCTGCGAGGAATTTCGGTATTTGTTGCCGGAATTGCAGGAGCCGTTGAAGGATGACTGAAAAGACGTGAAGTCATAACCACCAGGTCAAGACACAGGGAAATCCACGAATTTCGTTCACTGCTTAAAATTGAACATTAAAGGGCTGTTGCCGCGGTAGCTCGGCTCTAACCTGCAGGTTTAGCAAATGAATGAAAACAATGCGCAGATGAAGCTTTTATCGTATCTGGATAGGGCAGTAAGACTTACGATGTGTGGTGTTGCGTGAAATCGATTTCCTATAAAAAAAATAGCTGATTGATTCAAACTCTTCGCCTGTGTGGAGACTGGTCACGGTCAATGTCTCGACCATGGTAGTCTCAGCATCAATGGAGCAAAGACTTCCAACTTCTCGTGAAAATTTTTGGGAAACATTTAGCTGCAACGAAACGCTTTACTCGTTGTGGGGGAACCTCGTGACAAACTTGCGGGGCGGGATGACGAAAACTTGTGCGCTGCGGGAGACTATGAGACAGTGGGGCGTCCGCTATAACCTTAAAACAGTCGCGCGATTCGCGAAGATATCGTGAAGAGATCTACGATCAATTTCATGCAAGGAACCCCCCAGCGACGGCGAAGCGTATCGATGGCAACGCTTCGAGCAGGGTCGGAGGTCGTCGTCAAGGGGTTGTTGACGATAAGGTTCGCACGAAACACTGTTTTTCATGAAGCGCTACATTCCGATAATGGAATCTTTGATTTAACCCTGAAACGTTGGGCGAAAAATTTACCACCAGTCTATTTTTAAATGCAATAAACGTTGTTTCACATATTTTCAAAAGTCTGGGTTGAAGACGAGGGTTCTGAGACTTTTGCACAGAAAGTTTCAACTTTTTTGTGACAACTGCATTAAGAAGGTGGTGGTGGTGAAGTTGAGGATTCGCCACAAACTTTTTGTAGTTAAATCGTTTCAAACTTTCCACCGAAACGTCATAACAATTGCTTCAAGCTAAAGTTTCTGGTTATTTGTTAGTCCTTGTGTTGTGCAATGCATAACGACCTTGTGTAATGTGTAATGCACAACGACAATCTCAACCAAACAGGCAATGTCTTGATTCAAGCTTTCTTGATCAGGATTGACGAACAGTCTGCAGAACAACATGCGATGTTGAAAATAAAGAAAAAATTAAGTGAGGCTTTTCAGGCATGTCTTTGACGGCATAGGGAACGTTCAGAGATAGTGCGACAGCAGTGGGTTAAGTGGGTTAAGTGGATGGGCATGCGACAACGTACACTAAAGCGATGCTTCTCAGGCTTGACCAACGTGTCAGGTTAGGTGAATTGCTACCATGTTAATTTTTGGCAATCTATGATTACAGAACTTACTGAGAAAATATCAAGTACGTAAACACGTTAACCCTTCGCGAGAATAGCAATAAAGATATAAAATACCCTGGTGAAGAACAACAGGTAATCTCATCCGATAATCTTCATACCGCGACCCCAGTCAACCCCACCACACTAGGCATCTAATGAGTCACACAAAAATGATGATTTCAGTTTAACACATAGCAGCCAAGATTTGCTGTTGTACTGTTTGCGGCAGTGTTGAAACCAAAGAAAGATTTTATATTCCTCATTTTACTTTGACGAGTTCCCTCAATCTCATAGAGACAAGAGAAGTTTCAAATTTTGAGACGTGCTTTAGTTCCAACTTGTGCTTCAGGAAAGAAACATTGCTATAGTGTTGCATGTGATTGAAATTGGACACATAATGTACTGTTTGAAGACAGAAATTGTTGCTTTTGAAACTAACTCCGAAAAAGAATTTTTACTGATACGTTTTTTGTTATAACTCTAACAAACGTGCTCAATGAATCTCAGACTTTTTTTCCAAATGTCTGTAAATCAGCGTTTACTTCCATATAGTTTTATGAACTATTCGATGTTTTAGCAAGTTTCCCCCTGCGTTGCAGCTATGTGCAGCGTAGTCCATTATATTTGTAGTAATCTGTTGGAGTTTTTCGTGTAGCGTGTGTCTTGATTGTCGTCCTTTTCCATCGCGTTTTATTGCAGAAGTGTGGAGAATCATTCCACTATTTAGATGCTTCCACCATATTGTCATTTTAAGTAAATCCAGCCTGATGTACCTCCTGAAATAAGATGTTAGCAAAAAATCAAAACAAAATTATGAATCAATAACATTTACAATTTAAATGTTGCGAGAGGTCGATATTCATGTTTCCATTATTGACATCTGATCTGCATTGTGTCGTAACCAAGCTGCATATGACCTCAGCGCGCAGATGTGAATGACAACACAAATTATCCCACACATCACGGGCTACATGCGCATGTGCGAACCGGATCTAAACGTCACAATTCGCAATTTCCTGTCACGTGATTCCTTGCTTCATTATTGCGATGACAGTGGAGGTGGAAGATTTAAACTTAGACATTCCACAAATAAATTGAAAGCAAATAAGTAGGTGAAGACTCAGTGCAGAAATGAACTCATCAAACAGGCATAACTGTAAAATAAAGGCAAGCAGCTCTTTTGGTAGCAAAGAAGCTGAAAAATAAAATCGATTTGGTGAATTCGGATAGTTAGCAACTGGTCCCAATGTTTTGCATTTCAATTCTGACATGCATGGTGATAATAACAATGGGTAAAATAGTGCGCAGGGCAACGTAAAATCTAAACAACCGTTAACTTGACAACAATAGTTTCTTTCTGGACAACAACTGCCCGGAAATGCTTCGAAATTTCTTCGAAAGTTTCTGCTTTACGTGATTCAAAGTTCGGGTCTACTTCCGGCAGAGAACAGTTAGTCAGAAAGAATTGAAGGAGAAACACAACAGGCGCGGGCTGAACAAGAACACTGTCAATAAGGACACGATTTCAAGCGCAATGAGCATTCTGCTGGTAACGTCATTCTTTGAAACGACAGAGGTAGAAAAATATATCAGCGAATCATAAAAGTAGTTCAAAGCGGAATCTGGCCATTGTAGAATACCGCGATATATGGGCGGCAGGTGCGAGGGTGGATAGAAGGAAATGATATTGAGTTGTGCTTTATCGCTTTGAACCAAATTATTTGCAACTTGCCTCCACAGAAATGAGTGAAGGTAAAAAACAAACGAGTTGACCATTGAACTAGGTCAAAGAAAGACATCAAAAGAAAGATTTCCTACACGGAGATTTTTCCACTGCGAAATCTACTCTACGGAGTTTTTAAATAAAGTAAGACGAAAAAATGAAAATGCTGCCTCTGTACCACCTCCATATTCAGTCCGTGCAAAGTGGTTCAACGTAAACAAGTTAGTAACAAGACAGTACTTCAGAGCAGTTTGGGCATCTCGACTTTGTTGAGAACATTGTTGCAACGATAAGTGCATTGGCAGAGAGTGGTGAAATTTTGTTCCCATATTATACTCGATTCTCAAATAGGGCAGAGCCAACAATACCAACCTACTTTCTTTGACAAATGCTTGACTATTACGCAATAAAGGTCTTAAAAGCCTCCATTATATTTTCACAGGCAGGTAGCAAAGCCATAAGCAGTTGACAATATGCAGTAACCTGACAGAGCGATGAACCACATGTGGATAACAACGTCACTCATCGCACAGCTTTTCCTTTTCGGGCAAGGTACGATGCTCGTTAGACTTTTTAATCAGCCCGCTGCTGTTGCAAACGAAGTGCGTGACATCGGAAAAAACACCATTTTGTTTTGACAGTTGTTCGTAAATATGTCTCGTTTTGTCAAATAATTAATTATTTTATCAATCCGTAACTTATTCTTTAACTGAGGAATGAAAGATGCAACTTGAAGTCTAAAACAATTGTCTGATCTGATCTAAACATGTACAAAAGAAGTGCTATGGCTGTTAAAAACTGTACGTCCCAGCCAATTGATTTACATTGTTCACGCAAAAAAGATAATTACATGAAATTTTTTTTCTACAGCATCAACTTCTACAAGCTTTGTTTGCGACAACAACACAGAACCCTTCAACACACCAGGGAGCTTCACAGTACCAAAGTACCAGACGCAGACTTTGGACAAACACTGGAAGTTTGTCGATGCAAGTAACTCGACCGCACTACTCATCTCAATCAAACTCGACGCAGACGTTGATTCATCGAGTGCATCATGCAAAGCATCCATCGATCACATTACACTTCCTAATGGTAAGAATCATGAAAACATAGCGTTTGGATTGCAACAATCCATGACCATTTTTATTCTGCATCGCTCCTTATGTTTTTGTTTCTATGGTCGCCGCAAACAGAGAATTTTTGTAAGAACGTGTGCGTTTTGAGAGGGAAGCGGTGTTGATAAAATTTGAAGGTAGTACATTTTAGGAATGATAAAACAAGAAGTTACACAACTCATCATCTGTTGTTTCAAGGAACGCAGGTTTGCCGCAGCACCAACATGTGTGTGATCTACTTGTCACCGTTTCGAAGCTCGACTTCGGGAACGGACGCTTTGCAAATCAAAAACAAGAATGTTTCGGAAAACTGCGAGATTTCTCAGTCCCTGACGTGGCCACCAACAATGTGTCTGATGCGAAGAACCGCCATCATGGGGTTGAACATAAGTCATCACTTTCTTCAACTCTCCTCTACGCAGTTGCAAGCTCGAAATTCGTCAGGAGGTACGTGGCCGTGTTTAGTAATACGACGGATCCATGGTTGGATGAAACGGAGTCATTTGTTTTAAAATACGTTTACTTAGCCCAGTGGTTCCCAAACTGGGGGTAAATTACCCCCTGGGGTAATATGCGATTCTTTGAGGGGTAACGCAGAACCAAACCACATTGTTTTTCTGTATTATGACCGATCACTGCAAAAGAAATTTTTGACAAGAAATGCGAAAATTTTTTATTGGTGGATAATAAGACATAATCGCCAATTTTTATTTGGGGAACGGTTCGAAGAAGTTAGGGAAGCACTGACTTAGCCTGTTGTTTATCCAAAAGGATATGAATGCGTTCATGAAATTAACTCTTGTATGTTTTCTGGCTTAAACGTCGATGCATTTAAATCATAACACGCAGCGCACCGCCAATTACCTGCTTCTTTGGTTTTTATGTCATTTGTTTGTTGCTACGTAGTGTAATTCAGATTTTCATCGGTCGATCTTACTGCATGCTGTCAAAATGCAAGCAAAGCAGAAGAGTTATGCACAGTTTATTTTTACTGGGCCAAACACAAAGTTTCTAGACTGTTTTCACAAAAAAAAACGATTTTTCTGAAAAAGAAACTTGGAAGTTCAACAAGTGTTTTCGAGTTGAGTGGTGGTTTACTTGTTGATAACCTCTGAATTTCTTGACACAAACTTTACCACGTAGACCAAAACTCCACCAGCACGGAAGTTAGCACAACAACAACAACAGCAGCAGTCACCAGCACCGCTATGTTTAGCCGAGGCCTCCTTTCTACGAAGCCTTGGTTTAGCGCAGCAGAAACCAGAACCATGGACACGATAAAAAGCACATCTGTAACATTCGCTGGTAACGCATGGCGCTGCTGATAACATATTTGAAGTGGCCATGCAGTAACAGTTTGAAAACCCGCACGTTCCCAGCATGCAGTGATGTGTTCGATCGCGCATGTTTACAAGTGATCGCGAAGGAGCATTCCGCCAGAAACTGCTACGAAGTGAAGTGATCAAAATAACTTCCTAATCACTAACAACAGGATTTGTGTGCAATAAACCGCATGACAGTGGTTCTACCTGGATGAGTAATTTTTAATTTCTTATGAAAAAGAAAACTCTGATCTGCGCAGTTTCTGGCGGAATGCTGCCCTGATAAGGTTGAATGTGGGAACAGTTTTGTCGCAGTAAAGCAAAACAACTAAACATAATTTGTCGAAATTGCTTGATCCTATTACTTCGCGGGACTTGTTTCAAGTTTCCCCGAATTGAAAAGTCGGTATAAACAATTTCACAGCTTCCTGAAAATACCTTGTTGTGCAGCAAAAACATGTTCTAAGCTTTTCCGACTTAATCTGCAGCAAGTGTACTGTTGGAACCAACCTGGCTATAACACTGAACACTGAAACATACTCGCAGAGTCTCTCAACTTTGTGCAACATGTAGACTATGTGTCAAGGGTTTCAAACAACAACGTAGTACATGGTCATTCAGTTTTTTAATGCTACATGGCATGAAAAAGTAGCAAACAATAAAAAATCCTGTGAAAAGACGCAGCTTTGTAGCTGTGCGAGAATGAAGATGCTACAAAGCAGCAAAAACATCACATGTTCTGTTTTCCCACGTCTTCCAAATAAAAGCTTAGCGAAATATTTACAGTAGACGCTTTATTTACCCGAATACCTTTTTATATTCCCAAGGCACTATCAGCAAATTTGAACCTATAATGGACATTTGCAAAGAGCTGCATTGCGTACTATGCAGTGTGAGGCACATTAAATGAATGATTCCATTTGCAATTCAATGCACAACACAAAATAAAAATTTGTTTAATCACATGAAAACTAAACCCAACTCTTTATCTTCGTGCATTTCGCAGAAATCTCAGGCCAGGACATGTCTTTACTTTACGCCCTCCTTTTCTCGGCGATAGCAAGCATCGTCATAATCATCGTCGCTGTGATCTACTTGCGGCGAAAGAGAGCGAGGTGGGAGTCATTGTTTATTTGAAGGTTTTCCATTTAAGGTTTCGCTCGAAAGACTTTCGTGTATTTCTTGTTGCGAATGCGAAGATGCTCGGAGAGACAATGTGTTGTCTGATCAATACCGAATATGATGTTATTTTTTCGCAGAGAACTGTCAAAAGCGTTGAAACCCCGCGGAGAGATCAACCCATACGCCGTCCACGTTCGACTCCGCACCCCTGAAAGAGAAATTGCCCCTACCCACCGGACGGACACACCCTACGACACAATCGACCTGGATGGCAACAGAGCAACTGAGACGACACCAGGGTACCATGGCGTGGGGCAGACCCGCTGGACGGGAGGGGAAAGAAATTTAACATTGCTAGAGGACGCCGACGCTTATCTGCTGCCCATCTCAAAAGAAAGACAATATCACGAAATTGTTGTCAGTGCTGGGGAATCTCCGAAATTAGACCGAGATTACGATGCAGCACAAGACGTTCCTCACACTTCACAGGAGATTGGTGACGGGGGGTACGCGCATGCGCAGGAGATTGGTGGTGGGGGCTACGCGCATGCGCAGGATGTGCCCACGCCGAAACGCGAACACGTAAAGTACAGCGAAGTCGTGATGGCTCCTGATGAAGACAACAACTACCTTGTTACCAACAAAGAACACAGCCCGATATTCGCACTGCGGGAAAGTGCTGGGGCGGAGGATGAAGGCTCCGGATATGGGGAGATTATTGGAACAGTGGACCAGGGAAAGCTGGTCAGGTTCAACGAAACAGAAGTTAAATACAAATCCGTGAGAAAAATTGCAAAGTGAATCTTTACCTTCTTGTTGTTTGTTGTTTTGAGTAATCTCGTTGTCGCCAACATCTTTGACCTAATATGTCGATGTGACTGCACATAAAAGACCTAAGAATTTTGTTTGTAATGTCAATTGCGTAAACAATATTATGAAAAACGTGTAACTTTGAATAATTTGAACGTGCAAAAAGTAGTAAAAACATTCCTACTGCTGATTTCATGGTTTTAATTTTGTCGCACTTTCCTGGTTTTTTTACAAATTCTAGTATGTGGTCGTAACCCGAACGCGAAATTTTTGTGTTTTTTTATGAAACTATGAAACATTCAGCATTGGAGCAAGTGCAACGAGTCTTGTAACAATACAAAACTTAATCTTTGTAAGTCAGCCTGCTTTGCTTTCTGAAACAACTATAGCTGAAGTCCAAAATGATGATGACAACTAGTGAGCCTACATCGAAGTGTTGCTGAATGTTTTCCGTGATCCTGAATTGCTGAATTCTTGACATTTCATAAAAAAATCGAAACTTTTTGCGGAGAACTTCAACAGTTAACAAACGGTTGCGAACAAAAGCCATTGTTACATCACAATGCCACGAAGACTGGAATTCGCAGAAGATCGGCGAACGTCTGAAATAATGGAACGGTCGCGTTTTGTGAAAATCTTTTAGAAAAAAGGTGAAACTTCAGGGCGTCGTCGACAGACAGTGACGAGAAGTTGGCAACTTCCATCAAGGTAGAGAAAAAATAATGTTCTGCTAATTTATGGAAAACAAATCAAATGTGGAACAGGAGATTGTCAACAGCTTAGGATGTTGGTCGAAAAAGTGTCCAAGATTGTCAAAAATGTAAAAGATTTATGTTTGTCATTGAATCGAACAGTTCTTTAGTAACACGCAGATGGATGAGTTAAGCAATTCAGTGTGAAGGATGATTTAGTCGGAGTACGCATTTGGAAAATTACAGAATGGTGGTTTTCTGCTTTGACATGTAGGGCATCATGCACAGGATGGTGACTCAGTGATGCGGTAAAATGCTGTTGACACCGTTTGTTTCGTCACAGGAGCTGTCACGCATGAAAAGCAGTGCACCGACATATCCGCCTGTGACACACACATAATGTTGTTGCACAGGAATGATGAGTAATATGACAAAACTGAACAGGAGTCGTCGACTGCTTGTAAGACAGAGGGTTGAGAGGGTTAATAGTCAAGAAAGCGCGAAAGCTGCCGGTTTCAAGAAGGTTCAAAGCCGATCTCGTATAATAATCAGCTAAACGGCAGCGATTGACGGTTTATTTGCGCTGCAGCATCGTAAATAAGCTGACCAATACCATATGTAATGTAACTGTGTGTGTCAGATGAGTCAGTTAAGAGTGATGAATTGTACCGTAAATATTATGTGTATATGTGATAATCGTGACACTATAAGCATACTATCGTGGATGAGGACAGAGCCGGATTAAAGGGTAGGGGGGCCCGGGGCAATTTTTAGTGGAGGGCCCCTATGACGTAATTCATGACGTCATCGTTTGTAAAAGTTAT
>JGI24158J21664_10000061_pt1 | contig 58657 bp, 33 predicted proteins | sample Ectturendosymbi3_FD_21664 | JGI IMG/M metagenome (IMG submission 21664) | reverse complement strand
CTTCCCAACTTTTGCAGCTTGCGACCCACTTTCACTGACAATTTTTTGTGACGCCCACTATGTGATATTGTGGCAAAACAACAACGAAAAATTTGAGATATGAGAAAGACACCACATAATAAATATTAGCAACACATGCAATTTGCTGTTAATGGTAAACTTGAGCTTGTTTATTAGATATAAGATCAGGTCAAGGCTTGATATTAGACAAGTTCACACGCAAAGTTGCATTCAATAAACGTTTTAGTTTTACCGGAAAATTGTAACATTTTGAAATGCTTCGCGTCCTCCCTGAAGAACTACGCGGTCCATCAATGGTCCGCNGCTAACTGGTTGGGAAGNGCTCGTCTGTAATATGCTGTGGTCGCAAGTGTACAGTACAGGTGGGTGTCTCTGAACAAAGAAAGGAGAGCTGCTCGCAGTCACTGCTACATCATACCAACTGCCCGATTCGGTTCGCGATTCAAACCTAAAGCCGACCTCTTTGTTGATCGAGAGCTGGGAAACAATGCGTGCTGCCGGTTGTCACAGATGAAAAATTCTCTGCCGCCTCACGCTGCGTGAAGGCCACCCTACGGAAAAGAATTATTATTCGCAGGGTAGGCGCCAATCAATGATTGGGTGGCTCCGTTTCATTGTCAAGGTGGGTCTCACACAGGTGAATGGTTGTAGAGATTGTACCCTTCTTTTAAATGGGCGTGGCAGTTGATGAAGTATGGTATCGGCCGAGTGCCACTGACGAAAGGGTAGCTTCGCATTTCAAGATGTTCTGCTGCCAAGTGAATTCCTCTTGGAGCGTGAACATATCTGGAGACTTCCATAATAGCATTATGTGAAGTTATAGAAACTTGGCTTGCAAGGGAAGCGTCAATCTTTCTCTGATTCTGATGTAAATTAATTTTTTTGTGTCTCTTCAAATGTGAATTGTGGCTATATGAGTAAAGTAAGCCTCAGCTGGTTATTACTTTCGGTTTGCAGCGATCTTTTCGTTTCAAAGTTATAATCGACTTGTGTGTTTTGCAGAAGCCTATTTTTACGAACAGGAGATTTTACTGGTTGGATGTTTTGCCAGATTGATGGCTAACTCCAGTATGATAATTAACTGTTTAGGTTTTGTTTGTGGTTTTGCTGTAACTCATGGAGAAATAGGAAGGTTCTTTTGAGAAATCGCCCATCCGATTCGGTCTGATGTCAATGCGCACCCGTAACTTCGATGGAAGCAAAACTTCAGCTAGATCTTATCTTTTGCGCTCAAACTCTGGTTCAGGATTATAGGTGCAGGATTTACATACATAGAGAAGGAATGTGGTAATTACGCGGTTGGCCAATACTGCTTTTTTATAGCTGGGTTAAAACCGTTCTCATGAAAATCTTCTGACCGAACGACAAAAATTTCGGTATATGACAATTCATTGTTTTTACTTTATGGCAACGCTTTTGTTTGGATTTGCTCCTCCGCGTGTCTGCGTTTCGCGTTGTTACGAAACAATGAACAAAGTTACTCCTGATTGAGCTGGTGATGAAGAAAATAAGGACTACTGACAATCGTGGGGCAAACGTTTTGGTTGGATGTTCGAATTCGTATTAGCCGAAGCCAATGGGGCGCAACTACTTTTTCAGCAGATAGCTAATTTTGTCTAACATTTTCATATCTCGCAAAATGTTTCAAGAGTAAGCTTCCTACAAATCGTGTAAGGATATCGATTGGGTGCCAATTGCTACAGATACGTTTGAAATTAAATGGGGTTGTTTTCTTTAGAATTCGCAGATGTACATAATCAAAATAACATATGGTGAAAGAAAATGGATATTTCTTGCGATGGCTTTGGTGAAAATGGCCAGCATGCCCTAAGTTCTGTTCCAAAAAATGCCCTAAAATGCACTAAACTGCGCTTTTAGGTAAAGGCAAAAAGTATGATTCCAGCCTGAAGCGCGGGTTTATTACTTTTTTCGTCGTGTGCTCCCGCACAAGCGCGTTTTTCTGATTTACCAAACTCTTAAATACATACTCTTGTTTCGCTTTTGTAAGCATCGGATGGTACCATGCAGGACAGCCTACAACATTACATCTTTTTTCAATAAAAAATCAACCGTTTGAAACATGGAAGCGATGGCAGCGCTTTACCTGTTATTGTCAGAGGGTAGCTACAGATTGGCATTTTGAGTTTCGTCTCATGCACATAACCACGAAGACCAACAGTTAGGCTGAAATCTCATCCGCGTTCCAACGGCTGCGTTTGCTTCGATTTTGTTGCACGCGTTTATTCCTAGCATCTCTATCCACAGCACATGTTTTCACGATTGACTTTCTAATTGGTTGTTGGCTATGCTATTTTGCAATAAGTTGCATATATCATTGCAACGGTAACTTCGACTAGGTTGAATGGCCTGAAGAAGCATCATGACATTCCTCTTGCCAAAGTAAAACTTTGTATATATTTACGAATTTCTTAGCCTAAAGTGAGGGAAAATGTGTGACAAATACCGTTTAATAAGTGTTCAAGAGGTAAGTGGTTCGTTTTTCATCGTAAGTGGTTGTTCCCAGTTGTGTACCATGTTGACAACGTAGCCTACGTAAGTTTAAAAATGGGTTTCGTCGGTCGTATACTCTTACGCTGACGTATAACAAGCATCGGTCAAGTTTCAGCGGTGAAATTATCGTTTTTTTAAATAAGTGTCGCTTTTTGACGCTTACGGTTGACAGTTTTAGTTTTCTCCCCAAACCTGCGGATAAAACGTTGATAGTTAATCGTTTTTAGGCTCTTCAAAGAAGAGGATCACTTGAACTAACATCTGAAACCAGAGCGAATTTCTTGCATTATTTCTGATGAGTTTGCCGATGAATCCATCGCGCTACTCGGCAAATATTTGACCAATGACAAGCACGACATATATCGGCGAAAGTTTTTGTTGAAGTCGCCATGGACGCGTTTGAGGTTTTACAGCGCTGCGGGACGCCATCGAAGTATTTTACAACTCGATGTGGACAAGCCAGATTACAAACCTTTGGTTTGGTTGTGCGATGGCTCAGTCGGGTTCTTGTGTACTTTGACATAGAGTTGGTTCAGATGAGATACGCAAGGAAGTGAAAGCAAGCAAAATAGTGCTGAACGATTGAAGCGCATCATTTGTAAGTGTTAGGTTTGAGACATGTCCCGAATGAGTAATGAGCTTGTCCTAAGAAAAGGACTTTTTGTGCTAATCAAAGCCAAGATGAGCGTTTGCAAATGTGGAACGACCGTTCTCAATTATTGCAGTTATGACGAATAAGCCTTCAGTAAGCTTTCTGTCAAAACCAGATTGTTTTGAAACTTGGTTACTTATTTGTGAAAGTTTCTGCGTTTCCCAAGCACAAGCGTTTCTATCGCGCTTTCGAAACGTTAAGTGTCTTGAATGTAGTGGGACTTTTCACTCATTCAGTTCAGAAATTCACAGAGCGTGATTTTGCTCATTCAGTGCAAGCACTGCGCTGACGAAGCTGTTGACGCAAACGAGAACGTGAACAAAAGCATGGAATCTCAGTTCACTCAGCAAAGGAAGTCGTGGTTTCGAAAATTACATAACGCTTGAACTGTATTTGTCTCCCCGCACTGTTGGCGAAAAGCTTAAAACAGCATTTTGTAAAAGATCAATGCTGTGGGCGAAGTACTTCAAAAAAACCCTGGCAAACTATCTGAAATTATGTGTACCTGATGAATAGTGATACTAAATAAAATGTTTTGGTTCATTTACGTTGTGCATTTTACAGTTTCAAGGCTACAGTACACAAGAAATAGCAGAAGTTATGGTTGCATGCGACCAACGTTACAAACTCACGATGCAACCAACACTGCCCTCGTAATGCCTGATCCAAATTTGGTCAGTGTGATTTGAACGTACCGCAATGCTGGTGGTTAGGTTTTGCCAGGGGCGCAACTAGCTCTTCATTTCGGGGGGGGGATTTTCATGAAATTTCATTCGATGACGTCATCGGGTTTATTCAACCGAACTACAACTTTGGTATAACTTTTCTTAAAAATGTATATAAAATTTCATCCTTATTCTTTGAAAATTTCTGCAAATGTCAAAATTGCTATGCAATGTTTTGAAATTTTCGGGGTGGAAAATGCCCCCCTGGTTGCGTCCCTTTCGCATACTAATTTTACAGCTGATCGGTAAATTACTTTTTACAGTGAACGATATTTAATGAATGGTCTGAAAAAATGTTTGTTCTGGTCTAATTAGAAATTTGCCTTAAAGATAGTTGTTCGTTAAAACTGTTCTGACGTGGTTAAGACTGCTGCTCGAACCTTATCCCTAGGACAGTGTTTCTCACACAATAAACCATGAAATCCTGGTGGAGTCAACTGCCACTGAAAACGAGGTCGGATTAATTGCTATTATAAACAACGTAAGATCATAAAAATGTATTTTTCACCATTGCTTCCGTACCAAAAAGAATTGAGGAGAACTTAGCCAAAATAAAAAAGTTAGTGAACCACCTTATTTGTATTAAAGCCTGAAAATGTTGGGAAACGCTGCCCTGCAGGCTTGTCAAGGAAGGCATAGCTCAGTAACTGGCAAATAACGTTTAGGCTCAAGACAAAGCTTTATCACTTTGCGTCGTTTGCTTTCCTCATTTTCCAGACAGAATTGCTTTGATGTGGGAAATGTGACGAAGAAAACATGAAAATGTGTCCACCACGGTTTGTCCATTCGACACATCAGTGATGCAAGTGTGACATCATGGGAATCACTGCTTTTTTGCTTAGTTTGATAGGCTGCAAAGTGTACTGTTTTACGCACAGTTGTCGTCGAATTTTGATCAGAAGCACACAAAATGCGAATGAGCTGTGTACTGCGATAACGACCGTAAAATTTGAACTCGCACATCCATTCCAACCTTTTGAAGAATCAGTAAACGGCTTGAAATCGACGATGTTGAAATGAGGAAAACGTGTATCACATCTCTCAACATATGCTTCAAACAACTCCACCTGCCAAGCCGCTGACCATAGCTCAACTCGCTCACTCCAGTACAAAGCGACTTGCCTGCCAGTCCCATCGCTAAGCAACAGACTTTACGAGGGGAGTATTTGATAACAGCGTGGCGCACAAGCGGTCATGGATGACAGATGCAACTGACGTATAAAGTGTTTTCTTGTTTGACAATTGCGCTGCGAAACAGCTACTTGCTATTTGTTTTTCCAGAGAAGTCAGCAGAAGTGGCCAGAAGTGGCTACGTTTTGCGTACAGTAGCAGAAGTCAACTTGAAGTGTCAGAGGCAGTATGCAGGTAATAAAACTGGCACTGCAAGATGATTAGTGATCACAGTGAAAACATTTTACTTTGTTCATCATGGCAGTTGCATCTCTGCACTATGCAGTAGTCTGAATTGCCAAAATGTGCCAGTTCAATCAGCAAACCAGAGTTTCTAACTGCTTTGTTCCATACCCCCTTTTATAGTTGGTCCCCTGAAGGTTTCTGAAAGTTTCAATGCACCTTTCATACCTAAGTGTCCTCACGTGGTGGGCAGTATCATCGGCAGATACAGTACATCGCAACAATCGTGGGGCCATTTTTGTTGGTTATTTCTGTCGTTGATATCAAACACACCAATAAAACTCAACAAATTGAAGTCAAAAAACACAGTAAAGCACCGGGTCGTGGCCAGCGGGAGGGCCAGTGATGCCCAGACCTCCCATTTAAAATCTGTGTCCCCCCATTTCATGTTTGGCCCTCCGGTTGCTGCATACATCCAATATTGTATTTAAAAAGGTAGCCCCCCTTTTGGTCTTTGGCCCCCCTGTTGCGAAATCCTGGCGACGGGCCTGGTAAAGCATTCAAGTGCAAAAAAGATGGGTAGAAAAAAATGGCATTTTCGTGACGGTGATTATTATGACTATTTATATATAGAAGCTAATCCGCGGCGAAGCTCATTCAATCAACAGCAAATGGTGAGAAAAGTATAGACCTTGGATAGTTTTGCCGCTTTTGGAGTTCTGTAAGTACAGGTTGTGCATGTTGTCAGCAAAGTTGTGAACTCTGACATTTTCACAGCCCTCTTGGAAGGTCTTAAAATTCCACGGAGTTTCATGTCGCACAGATACCCCTTTAAAAGCAATAACGACGCCTAAAGACCGATCTGATCCTACTGAAAAACTCGGTTTATATTCTGGAAGCAACCTCTCTTTCACTTGCGCATGAGTTGAATTAGATTGTCAGGGTTAGGACATAATTTATACCTGTATTTACGATTCACATGTTTGTTTCATGTCTGTTTCGACCAAAGTTACAAGTCTGATCCAGCAAATTAACTGGAAAATATGTGTCGCCTCTCGGGGAACTCCTTGCTTTATGGGTTACGACTCTTTTTATCTGACATGTTCACGCAAAAACGTCTTCCAACGCAAGTGTGTTTTTCCGGAAAGAGAGAAAAAAGTAAGGAGCGGCGCACTGAGTATTCTTCCAGTAGAGAACAACGAATTTACTGTATGTTCAGCTAAAGCACGCAGACAGCAAACACTTGTGGAAATTGTTTGAAACCAAATTGTTAAAAATGTAATGGAGCTTTGCTAGCAAGTCTTTATCAAGTCCGTTCGGACACGAGAGATCGCAACCCTCTGTGAAGTTTGCTCGTCTTGGCCTGCCTTGCCATAGGAACACCTTCACGGAGGGCCAAGTGTGTGCGGCTGAAGCATGTGCAATAGGCAACCTCTGCATCACCCCAAATAAAGATCTGCCTATGGCGTCGTTGTGTGAGCGATCTTGTGCATTGTTCGCATGTGACTATGCGTGCGTGAATGTGTCATGTGATTGCGTTCGCGCTTGAGTGCTGCACATGCACAGTGACTCCATCGTAGGCAACGACGGGATGGTCCAAACTTTCCGAAGTAGTAATAGTGCTCACAAGACAATCGTTTAGGAGCAAAATTTACGTTATGTGGCTTCTGTATCAGCTGAAGTGAAAAGTTCTCAAACTTCGCGAAATCTTGCAGACAAGGAAAATGCTGACGGGCAACGTTTTCAGTTTAGGCACACCAAGACGTTAAAAACAGTTAAACACTTGCGTAGATCAGAATCTTGGTTTAAGATCGCCAGTGTCGTGTGGATGCTGCTGACGTAGTGAAAAAAGTTAACGATCTTGGCACACCTGTTTGTTGTGCTTCGTATGACAAGGTATTGTATTGAGAAAGGCGACAGGGCCAGTAAAACGGAGTTCGAATAGTACTATTTCTATGCAGCATTGCACAGCAAGCATCACTGTATCTACTCTAGCCTCTTACTCGAAGCCGTAATGAAAATGTCATTACTGCTCAGCCGGTATCCGCTTAGTGTGACGTGCTTATGAGTTTTAAAGCTGTTTGTGTCACAAAAATGATCGAAGCCACTTCGCTTCTGACATTGTTTGGCTACAGCCAGATGTTCTCGAAAAGCGCTTATGTATTGGCTATGTTGTAAACCAAGCGGCCGACGAGGTTGTGTTTACACACATGAAGCATTAGGAAAGATTTTCCTTGAACAGTGTTTCGCATGGTTGTGACGCAAGCGTAAAAGCGGGTCCGGTTCTCAAAACGCAGAAGCGCCGAATATTTTAAGAAAAGAAGCTTTGTATCATTACCTTACGTTAATCTTCTTCCTGTTTGAAGTTTTGCGCAGCTGTGGTTGGTTGGAAAATGTTACAAAGACATACAGCAAAGGAGGCATTCAAACTCATGTAGCTTGACATCTTATGATGTTGTCAGGATTTATACACTAAATGTTATCTGATCATCTTCACAATGGGTCACAAGTTCTTCCTAGGAAGAGTTTTTAATGGTACCGGTAAACAACGAAATAACCAATATTTTCTGTGAAAGAGAATAATCTGCGAGCCATTAATACAACGTATCAATCGTAAAATGGTTTTCTTCCGTTGAGGCCGACCCCAAATGTGAAGCGTAAAAACGAAACTCATGCCGTGGTAAATAAATATGATAACGAAGGTGTACATAGAAACTGCAGCGTAGTGAAATTTGTGAGAGGAAGAATTGGACAAAACTTACCGGCTAGTTTATTGAGCAACCTTTATTTACATTTTTATTTGCTGCATCTCCCTAAAAGGCCTGTTTCAATCTTCCATGCCGCTGTATCTGACTATCTGGGGCAAGTCCGTTCTGCTAATGTTGCTCATCGGGCGACATATTGAATCTCTGTTAGCACAACTAAGTCAAAATAGGAATGTACAGACTCATGTGAGGAAAATACCTACGTTTGCAAGTAGATCCAGTAATCCAGGGCAAAGCAATACGCGTTAATTCACCCGAATGAGTGATTAACTTGAGTTCCATTTCGGTCAGAGCGCTATATATCCTTCGCCCATATCACCAAGGCAGGGGCTCTGTGCAAGTTTCAAAATGCTGCCGCCTGTCGTTAATCAGGATTATCTTTTAGAACATCTGTTGCCTGAGTTTTGATCTGCTGACTCGCAGGGTTTGTTGTTTTTATGCGATGTGCTCCTTGTTAACTCAGCAAAACTCACTGTAAAGCAAATTTGTAAATTGTTTTGTATAGGATTTTGAACGTTGGGTCGTCTATCAATGACTCTATCACAGAATTCTTGAAAAGTTTTTGCACGAAGTTTTAATTATTAGTTGAATTATTTACATTCTGACCTTAAATTAAATCCCTGCTGAAAATGTTAGAAATGCTGAATAATACGACAAGCTTTAGCAGCGAAACTTTTTTCGCTAAAATCGGTGGATCGTAAACAGAACTCTCTTGAAATTGAGGCCCAAAAATTTCCAAAACTTTCCAAACCCCGATTGGTTTCTTCACAGACTTAGATTTTGCTTCAGGTACTTTACGAGTATGTTAGCACTGGTTTCGTCTGAATGCAGGGGCAAAACAACGATCATATATATGCACAATGAAGCATTGCTAACAACAGAGGAAAATTCCCTCCACTAAGCCACGTGGTATTTTTCCATATTTCAATGTTATCACCAGCCGAATGTTTATTCCAGTGGTTCTTAACATGTGGTAAATTTAACCTGGGGTAAATTTCACTTTCCAGGGGGGTAAATTTACTGAAGCATAAATTGCAGCTGACGTAAATTTTTATAAATCATTCTAAACTGTAAGAGCTTGTTATTTTCTATTTTCAATAAATGCGCACTATTGAGTGTATTGGGGGTAAATCTGGCAGTCTTGTTTGATAAAAGGATTAAGATATGTAAAAAAGGTTGAGAACCACTGGTTTATTCTGAAGAAAAGAAACAGTGGTCAAGGTCATTCAACCTTTCTCTGCCGGTAGTGCAGCAGCGACGAGGGCATTCTTATCACAAGAGTTGATTTTCGTGCACACCTCTGTGAAGTCACGGTTTTACAGTAGCAACAGCTGCAGTGGAGTCTAACTTTAACACTTAACTTTAGCAGCAGTGAAGTCTAACTTTAAATCTTCAAATCTTGCCTAAGCTGAGGCCGCGTGGATTGGCAAAAACTTTCCTGCCGTCCCCTGGAATTTCATTTCCGATAGTTGCTTTTAGATAGCGGTTGACTGGGAGGTAGGGAGGATTTATGCTTAACTGGGGAGCAAGGTGGAAGGACGAATCTGGCGACTTCTTCGCATAAATATAGTTGTAAAAACTGTGAGCACAAGCAGCGACCTTTTTTATTTTTGGGTGTGGACGAAAAAATAAGCCTGACGTGCGCCAATAGCGGTGGGTTGTTGGAAGAAGTTTGAAGGAGTTTTACGAGGTTCAAACAAAACGTTTGTTTGGCTCAGTGCTGGCATCTGCTGAAACCAGTTTCCAACAACGTCAATTTAAAAACCGCCCATACATGTCAACAACAACGCAATACGAACATTGCGAACCACGTGGCTAGAATTTTAAACGAAGGACATTGCAAGATTTTCCAAACTTCTACGGACCGTTTTAATGTTATTCATTGCTGCTGACTATTTGAAGGGATGCGCTTGTAACTGTTTTATCGCATGTTGCAAAATGGTATTTATAAGTCATTTCAAAACGATGTGCGCCTCAAATGCTTTGAGTGCTCGTACGAAATTTACAGATTTGTCGTCCGGTAAGACAAGGCCCGCAACCAGCTTGGGACACAAAGGAGGGCGAAGAGTTTTCTGAGAGGGGCCAGAATTTTTAAAACTATGTGCAACGCATTTTTCCAGGGTGGGCGAAGCCCCCCTTCTACCCCCTTGTTACGGTCCTGGGTGAGATTGAGTTTCTCGGCAGAGCCGAACGAAGAGACTCCATTGGAAATTTATCGCCAAGCGAGAGCGATGCCAACCAGCGCAGAAACGACGAACGTCAGACACTTTTTGAAGAGATGCATTGCATGTGCTGTAGATGGGTGTCAGTTCACGGATTTTTCATTTTGTGGTGGACATTAACCGCTTGTGAGAGAGGACTTGGCTGTTCTTCTGCAGTAGCAATGCGTATATAGAGAAGTTGTGCAAGAGGAAATAGAGTAGATTACACCTCGCAACTAGGTGCATCTGCAAGTGACGCTGCCTTCCTCGACTACAGAGGAAGCACCAGCGACTGGAGGGTACTTTCGTAGGACGTTTCATGTACTGTTGTAGTGCGTTGCTTGATTGGACCTTTTGGTGCTAATTTAAGTACCTGGACCTCAAGGGAATGTTTTTCGACCTTTAGATCTTTTCTCTTTATTGCTGGACTGCTTGCATTTAGTTGTTCAAACAATTACAATTGAACCAAAACGATGGCAGCAGTATGGCTTTTGTTTTTACTTGCAGATCTCTTGGCTTGTTCTAATAACTTAGTCATAACTCGAACACCTGAGTCCAGTGTTTCTCAACCTGTGAGGCATGGACCGCTGGTGGGCCATAGCGCAGTTTTAGTGGGCCACGGAGTTAGAACAAAAATATGCTAGGATACAGTTACATAGACATCTAAACAGGCCCGTAACCAGGGGGGGCGAAGCCCCTACAAAATTTTTCGCCCCCCTGGAAAAATGTGCTGATCATAGGTCAAAACTCTTGGACATAGCTTAAAAAAATTGGGCCCCTCTCAGAAAACTCTTCGCCACCCCTGGTGTCCCAGGCTGGTTACGGGCCTACGTCTAATCAGTAAAGCATGTGAACACATTGATTGTTTTTCAACAGCAAGATTCTCAGTAAGATGCACACATGAATAAGATCGCTACTTTAGAATAATGTGTGGTTGTTCATGCGTATGAAAGCATACATAGCCTTTGCTGATAAGGTAGAGGCAACGTAATTTTTACCAAATGTTATCTGGGCCACGCAGGGGCGTAACGAGGAGTGGGCAAGGGGGACACAACTCCCCGCGCCAATTCACTATGGGGGCGCTGAATCACTGCGGGGGCGCAGAATTACTGCGGGAGGCACCGAAAAGTCCCATCAATGTCACAAGTACTTTCTTCAATACAGTAAATTTGCTTTCGAAAGAACTAAGGTTCGACCATGGAGGCGCCGGTTCGACCACGGGGGCCCCAAACTTGTTTTTTGCCCCGGCGCCATCTAACCTCGTTACGCCCCGTGGCCCGGCCACGTAAGTGAAAAGGTTGAGAAACACTGCCTTAGTCTCACCAATGACTGACTTAACTGCGCATGTTAAATAGTAAGTCAGGCTGGTTCATATATGGTCACTTTTTCGGTAGTAATACCTATCCTATGTATCACGTTATGAACGCTTTCACGCCTTGTGTTCCGCAGTTGCCTTATCCTGCAATTAGCGATATATTAATTTTGAACGAAACACAAATAAAACATTTGTTATCATTCAAAATTTGGATTTCTGATTTTTGATTTAGACCATTTCAGCCTAAAAGTTGGACTATCTTGCATCTGGCATGCCTGCTGTTGTAATACTGTATATGATTACTTGGACAAATTTTAAGGAAACTAAACTATTTCTTGAGGGAAATAATGGCGTGTTCGCAGATGTTGACGTGGTGTATTCGCCAACAGTCAAGGCCTGCAGGACGGTTTTTTGTATAAGTCAAAGTGGCTAACGTTTGTATTCACAGTGCTGCCAGAGGTAAACAAACGTGGAGTGCGTGAAACAGATATGTCATGATCGGTTTTGTTTATTTTTCCCACAAAGGCATGGGCAACGTATGATTTTCCAGTGCTTACACTCTCTTTGTTGTTTTAACGAGTGGCGTTGAAAGATATTGTAAACTTTTTCAGTTGCGGATTGATATTTGCAGTACAAATGTTCATTTCGACGCCTTGATTGACTTCAGCGCAGCGTTTTTTGTTCTTGTGTCTGAGTCTCCAGATGTGCAGTCGGCATGGGGTGTAGGCCGCACAGTGGCTTTGGCTAAACTTCCAAGAAAACACTGCTGACACATTAAACTGCTTCTTTCAGGTCTTAGATAACCGAAAACGTGTGCACAATTTTTGACGTTTGTCGAACGTCGTGATGTGAAAAAATAGTTGAATATGCACGACCTAAATAAATTTCGCTAGCTCAAGGGCGCTTAGAAAGCCCACAGCAAACTGAAAACGCATTGTACCACGTGTATGACTGGAAAGATCACTGAAACACAGTATGGACAGGAGTGGAGTAAGGTTTGCCGGACCTCTCACAAGCGTGGAAGGGAAATCCGCACGGGTGAGTGTTATTCATCGCGGGTGTGATTGTTTGGTCTTGTGCTTGTAACAGGACACTTTCATGGGACTTAAACATCGCCTTGACGCGCGATCGACATAGTGATAAGCGTCGTAATATTCTGCTAGACGAACGGGATATGGCAAGGTGGAGTTTCTGCTGCAACTGGGCGACAGTTGCGAGTATCTGCGTGTTAAGGGCTACGTGGCTGTTCGTTCGAAGATTACCTGACGACGTCATAAAGGTTGCCAGTAGACTCTCTGTAGTTTGTCAATTGTTTTTTTGACCAGTTATTACCAACGGGACTTTACTGACTTGAGTCGTGTCTCGGAAGTCATTTCTTGGCGACTTTGCCAATTTAGTCATAACGACGTGCTGACACAAATGCGGTGATAAACGGTGGTTTGATGTGGACAAACTGCAACGAACTGTGCGTTCTTTTTTTGTTACATCAAAGTATTATATGCAGCAACGTAGCAAAAAGAGCAATTGTAAAAAGTTTGATTGGCAGCGTTTTGCAGTGCTTGCAGTATCCGTTTCCATCTGTTGTAAGAAAAAAGGCAGCAGTTTTGTAAATGACAGTGTAAATAGAGTTTGTTTGTGGTTTGGCAATGTTGAGAAAGATGTGCGCTGATAGTGGAGTCGTCCAATGATGAGAAATTTATGCAGCAAAGTGACCACCCGCCAATCACATTAGCAAACGTTTATTTGTTGTTAGTTTTCTCACGACCCAGCCAATAGTTCGTGTGTATTTTAGATGTAGGTGAATCAAAATCATTGCCGGAACACTGCCTCAAAATGTAGTTCGTGGGATACTTCATAAAGTTTAGCAAATTTTGAGTTTTCCTCTCCGGTAAAATAAAGGATTATTTGTTTTTCTTGTGGAAAAAAGTATTTTCAAGGTAAAAGTAATGCCTTGTTTCTTTATGTGTTTTGTTTTCTCAATGTTGTGTTACATTTCATGTTCTAATAGTATTTTTTATCTTTTCAACTAGATAAAATATCTACATTTTGATCGCTTTTCCATGGCTTGCACATATCGGAAAAATAAAGCGGTAAACTTCTTTTTAGGGTAGTTATGTTTCGAGTTGTACAGACCTCAATTACTGCACGGCAGACAATTGCAAACAGTTTTAATTGTATCTTGTTACAAATTGGCAAATCATTGTTTGACTTAAAATTTATTATAAAAAGCGAAACGATTTGTGCAAAAATATTGGGTTTTCAGCCAAAACCACAGCACCAGTAAACCTGTAATATTTATCAAAATCTTCGCTAAAAATTCGGAGAAAGCCAAAGAGTCTGAATCTCGAACAAGGTTTGCGCAATATCCCGGGTATACTATGCACAGGACAGGGGTGTCCCAAGTACGGCCTGCGAGCACGTTTCACATGGCCCGGGGCCATGGGCGTCGGAAGGATTTTTTTGCAGGGGCGATAATAGTGGGTTTTTCCAGGGGGCCAAAAGTGGTGAAATTTCATTTTACCCACTCGAACCTAAGAAAACCTTTTTGCTATAATTATCAGGAAAATGTCAAATTTCAAAATCCAGAGGAGGGTTAAGACCCCCATGCATCCTACTTCCGACGCTCATGACTGCGCCTTTGTTTTCACATTGTTGTATGCGACCTACCAAAGGCGGGTTTATGCTTCTGTGTCGCAGCGAGGACAGTTTCTAAGTGTGACGTTTCCCGTTGTTTCTTTATGGACTGAGAGCGAACGTGAGCACGAAACCCGTCGCAGACCAAAGCTTCTTTTTCGAACCTTAAGCAAAATCCCGGAATTGTACCAATTAAAAAAAATGTAGGAAGAAGATATTGGCCCGCGCACGGGAGCCTTCACGTGATCAAATTTGGCCCTATGAAAGACGTTTGGACGCCCCTGGTATAGAATTTAAGATTGGAAAACGGCTGCAAACCTATCAAAGTAATTTTCTAACTAGGCAAATGAATGCATTGTGATAATGAAAGGTTTCTGTGCTTAACTGGTTGGATCGTAGGCGTTTTTTGCTGTGCTTTTTCATACATGTTGTAAGACAAATTTCACATTACCGTTTGGATAAGGGAAACTGCAAATAGTCAACGACGTAGATTTTAAATATTTTATTTTATCTTATCAGACCGGGATGTTGATTGTCAGCTAGAAATTTGCAACCAATGGAGATTCTCACTTTAAACGAGGTTGGCCTTTTCTCAAGCAAGCTTTGCTACAGTACTTGTGTTGTGACATCCAGTAGAGTTGGATTTCCTTTCAATGTTTTGTAGAAGCTATAAACCGATAGTCATAAAAAATAGGTTGGAAGGACAGGGGAGTTTACAATTGATTCACTGCAAGCTTCACACTTTCCATGTCACTATGTGATCCGGAATAACATTGCCTGATCATTATTTATTCGTTTGTGATGTAATAAACGCTTTTGAGCCCGAAGTGTCAGCGTTCATTATTTGCAGTGTTTAACGTGAAATTTCTTACCTGGCCACAGTGTTGCCAACTGGCATATCTTTATGCCAAATATTTGAAATTTGGCATATTTCGGAGGTGGTTGGCATAAATATGTTTTGTTTGGCATATTTTGGTTTGACATATTTATCAGTTTTGGCATATTTTGGTTTGGCATATTTATCAGTTTTGGCATATTTTTGAGCAACCAATTATTTTTGACAAATGCAAAATGTTGAACTAACTTCTTTCCGAAATTTCCAACACTTTTGTGAGTGGAAACATTCTTTAAACTCCTCAGTCCTCTGTGTGTTATTTTCATAAAAAATCGTGTTGCCGAGGATGTTATTTATCATGCTGCATGTGTCAACACAAAACTTAAACATGTTAAACTTTCAATGTTAAATGCCAGTTTGCGAGTTTGACACAACTTTATAGTGAAACAAATCTTTAGTATTGTGAAGACTTGGAAGTGATAAAAAAATGCCGGAAAATATTGTTGGTATGCACAAAGGCAAACGTTGAAGAAAGAGTTATAAGCCAAGGTACTAGTGTACAGGTACTATACAATATTGCAAAATGTCATGGCTGCATTTTTTGTTGTGAGATTTTGTACCTCTTTGCAACATAACCTAGCATTAGTGGACTCCAGTGTCTTCTGAATATTTGTGGTGATTATGCTACTGAACACGAAATGGTGTTTAATTGCAACAAAACAATTGGTGTACTTTTTTTGTCCCAAAAGATATGAACAACCTGCTCTAACCATCGAATGTTTTTTCTGAATTGTGTACGTAGCCTATGCAATTTTTTGACCAAGTCACATATCTTGTTGTATTGCCAAATGCCACATTGAAGGATGCTGATGATATCCAAATTAGATATAGTACAAGTGAAATCGCTGTACCATGCAGGAAACAAACTCAGATGCACCTTTGTTCAGTGCTCACCTGCAGTAAAAAACATTCTATTCCGTGCCTATTCCATGCCAATACATGCTTGCCAATTATGGAGCAAATACACACAGACAGACTAGTTTGAAACGGTTACGAATTGCCTATAATGCCTACCGAATTATGTACTACGTACTCAGAAATGTAAGTGTTCTCGCCCATACCAGGTTGACCATTATGTCAGGACTTTGATGCCTTGTTTAGAAACAATGTCACTTTGCATGATTTTGTTCAAAGATGTGCATCTTCATCCAACTTTTTTATCCGATCGCTCCAAATGTCTGATGCTTTTTTTACAAATATTAATTTTTCCATAAGTAATCAACGTTCCTGTATGACGGTGACCAACTGAAGTAGTTGTTGGTGCGTTGTTTTGGTGTATGCGTCTCAACAGTGTTGCCTTTGCGTAGCAACGATAACCTCCGTGTGCTTTGTGCCGCCTCAGGATTTCTATATTTTCTTGTGATTTTTCTATCACCTCCCTGCATGTCGAAGATGTGTGCAAGCCAAACACGAATATTTGTTACTAGCAAAATGCCACCCGCCAAATCTTGCTTAAAATTTAGTGAAAACAAACGGTCATTAGCCTTGAACTAAATGTCTCGCAAGAAAATTTGAAAACTTGTTGACGGTGTTTATCAACTATCCTGTAATGAATGCATTATGACTAACCATTTTTGGTTATTTGATACCCTTGTCATATAGATCATGAAACAGATTTTTCAGATTTTACTGTTAGAAGTTTGTCATCACTTTTGCAGTAACACTGTACAGTGCTAAAGTGCTTCATCTTGGTATTGCTTTGAAGTGCATTGTGTAGCACTTATTTATGATTATCAGTAGATGTTGCGCAAGTGCTTCAATCAGACCTGACATAGGACTCAGTGATTGCTCTCGAGTTTTCTTAACCTTTCGTTCATATATTTGTACCTAAAGATAGTTTTCAGTATGTGATTATGATCGTTAACTTAATGGATTCTCTTGCTCGTATATTCAGAGCACAAGCAGGGATGGCGGAACAGCGGTAGGGCAGTGGGGCAGTAAAAAAGTTGAGGGCAATGAAAACGTATATAAAAACAAAAAATTATTCCGAAATATGCTTGTTTCTGTTCAGAAACGACGTAGTCCTCAATAATATTAACAGAAGTTATAGAAAACCATTCTGAAGTTTTTGGGTGCACGAAGAACTGCAATAAATTTTTTTCAACGCGATCTTGGTTACCCATGAAATTCCCTATGATAATGATACTGCTATGATAAAGGCACCCTGCCCTTGTTGCACCTCTTTTGAAAAAGAAAGGGGGCAATGCCCCGTCATGCCCTTGCTCTCCGGTGTCCCTGAGCACAAGATCAAGAGAATTCCAGCCTTGTCATTGGATTGAAAAAGTTAATTTCAATTTGTTTGACACGCGTGGGTCAGTTTTGAAACATTTGTTTGCAATAGTGTTTAATATATGGTTGTAAGTTATACCATTGCAAAGAAAGACAAGTTGTAAATTGCAATTCTAAGTTCATGGCAAAAATTGCTATAGTAGGGTCAAAACTGCTTTTTTGGCCAAACAAGAGTTTTTCGACAAAAATAGTATAACTTACAACCAAAAAATAGATTAACTTACAAGCCTTCGAAACACTTTGAGTCCCCTATGAATATATTACTTACCATAGTTAAAACATTTGGTCATTTTGGCCATAAATTTTTCAAAAAACAGCTATTTTGGCCATTTTTTATTAGAACTTTGGCCATAAGCTATGAAAAATATCTGGCAACCCTGTGTGTTTATATGAATCGTCGATTTGCCAAATTTCCAGGTGTTTTTTGTTGCTAAAAAAATTTGGCATATTTTTGTCCTGTTTGGCATATTCTGCAACACAATTTGGCATATTTTGTCTTTGTGGACTTGGCAACACTGCATGGCCAAGTTGCAGACTTGGAAAGGTGCGACTTGTAGTTTGTCAATGTATTCGGCGAAGGGATTGTTTAGCGTAAAGTTTATCATGGGTGCCCAGATAGATTTCTCGTATTTTGTATTGCACAAAAGTAAGATATGCTTAATGCTTCTTCTTCATCGTTTGAGCCAGTTCTTTCAAACCGGTCCTTGGCCGCACTAGATATCTGGGCAAGCGTTGAGCAGCCAATCGATTGTCTCATCATCCAGAACCGTCAGGCCGTGCAGTCCATGGGGAGGTCGACGGATTAGACACTGGAGGACAACATGGTCGACGGTTTGTTCTTCTGCGCCACACTCACAATCCTCAGAAGGGGCCATACCCCATTTGTGTAAGCAGCAGTGGAAACGCCCGACGCTCGTGCCGAGGCGGTTAAGCCGGGCCCACGCTGTTCTTGGCAGAACCATTCCTGGAGGGTGAGTGCCGATGTCGGGGATGAAAGTACGGAGTCTCGTAGTGTTCTGCAACTATTCCGCATTTCATCGGTGATCCGCCCAGAGCGCCGCACTTCTGTTGTCGTCAGATGAACTAATGAGTTGTTGTGCGGCGGGTACAAATGGGTGTCTCGATTTGAGATGCCGTGCATTCCCACTCAATTGACAGGTGAGCGTGGAGTGGAGCAGGTGTCCAGGCTCCATGGCACGGCGTGCTAGAGACAAGGTGTCTCATTTGCAACGAACCTCAGCAGGGTGGATGCCCGCGATAATAGGAAAATTGCTCGCTGGTGTAGGACACAGGCATCCAGTCACGGTTGGCAAGGCGTCGTTGATGGCAGGGTCAATGAGGCGGATGTGAACAATGTTTAATGCTTATGACTAAATGTTCAACATTGCACAGCCTGCTGTTCAGACAGCAAGGTAGATGTTTTTTTGTGTCATACAAGTTGGTCGAGTTTGTTCAGCAATCATTGCAATGCTAATTCCGATAGAGCAGTCCATTTAGTGAATTAGAGATGCCAAGTTACGTCCATGTCGACCTTATTCTAGAATTGTTGATAGTCCCAGCTTACACGTGCAATAAAAAATTTGTGGTAGGTTATTAATTAAAACATCTGCCATGCAGCAGGTGATTGAACTGGTGATTAGTTAATGTCAGAAAGTCTAGCATGCGTATTTCAGCCAACACAAGCCCTGTGATTTTAAGCAAAGTTTACCGCCAATTGGCAGTAGGCTGAAATTTGTGAGTTTGCGTTAATGCAGGGGTGACTCCAGCGAGTAATTTTGAGGTGGCAATTTCAGTAATATTTGGTAGTCAAGTCTCATCGCGACTGCGCTACTGCAAGAGAGATGAAGTAGACTTCACAATAGTGCTGTGACAAACAAAGGAAGACAGAATGACCTTATATCGCGAACAATGAGACAAGTCGAAAGACTTCTTCGGAATCGGTTTTGATATGTGAATTTTCGAATTGTACAAAATCATGGTGAATACAGGGCTGGCGCAAACCATTCCAGCGCCCTAGGCAAGATCCATTTTCAGCCCCCCGTCATACCTTATGACGCCATCCTGCTCAATCAACCGTGACACGATCTGTTTAAATGTAATCAAAAACATTCCCTTTGCTCTTTGTACATCATAAATTTGACGGTGCGTCCTAGGTAGTAAGGTTCATTCCAGCACCCCTCCACCAAAAGACCCTTTTAGGGGCAGTTTTTTATATCAAACTAATTTATTCGATTCATGCCGAGTTTATCTGAACATCAAATTCATCAAAATGTTATTTAGGGAAGTGTGGGATCCGTGGAACACGGAGACCGAAGAAATATTTAAATTACTCCTCAACTAGTGGCCATACTCATTTGCTACAAAGTTGCGAATATTGTATTTGTGGACAACAATGTTGTCTGTTAAAAAGAAGAAATTGTGTCGACCTGAAAAAATTTAAGCACTATTTTGTTTTTGAGGCATCAAAATAAAACATTTTGCAATCGTTTAGTAATTCGTTTGCTTGTCATAATTACAATGTAGAAAGTTTTAAACGTTTCACAGGATAGGTTAGGAATCAGAGAAATGTCTCTGCGAAAATTGGGATGATAGGTTTGGGATGCAGTGTAGAATCGTACGCTTTTTCAAAAATGGCTGTTGATGGGACCCATGGAACTGGGGTGTTCCACTGGTTCCTCATTTTGTAATTCCTTGTTTATTGCAAAAGTTTATTGCACAAAAGAAAGACCAACAGAAGTTTATTTGCTGCGAACAACCTAAATAAAGCGTTCTAACATTGAACTTGAGACAAGGGGAAAACAATAGATATTCCACTGGCCACTCTACATCGTTACAGCCGATCTAAAACGTTTGCATAGAGTAATGGCGAGACGATTTCAAAGAAGTCTGTGGTTACAACGCAGATTACTAATATTCACTTTTTAACGTTTTCGTTCTACAGTAAGGTTAACAGAAAGTATACTTTGTGCAGGTGTCTTGGTTATCAGAGAAGAGGAATGTGCTCTATAGGACCACATGATTTCTTATCACTGTTAATGTACTCATTGAACTAAAAGAAAGCGCGTTTGCTGGCATTTAAATATGTTAAAGTTAATGGTAAGAACATTCCAAGATCATGGGAGTGGAAACAAATAGCAGTACCAGATTAGGTGAGATAATTTAGAAAGGGGTGTGGGGTCTCAGCCTCAGAAAGGCAGAATGAACCAGCTTAACACGAACTATGGCCTTTAATCCTCATAATCTAAAACCTTTTTTTTTAACAATTTGAAAATCGTGTACAATCGCCCAAAAGTTTCACCGGAAGTGATCTAGAGTTTAGATGAAACTGGAGACTACAGGTATTCTCTACAGTACGTGCATTAATATTACACATTGGCTCCGGAGGGAGAATACCTAAAAAATGTGAACTTTTATTTCGTTTTTGTGGTGTGTTTACACAAGTTTTAATAAAAATTGTGAGTTTATATTCTTGGTTTACACAATAAATATAACTTGCAATCAGTGTTCCCGCTAAGGTGCGCAAATGCGCATTCCGGAGTACCACCAGACCATTTGCGCAGTGAAATATCGTTCTTGCGCAGTTGCAGCATTCCAAATTTAATATCGTATATATCAACGAAAGAGTATACCAAAAAAATTTGGCAAGCATCACCAAGATACTTGTTGTTTATTACTTATAACAAGGAATTCCATGGGGCCCTATGGGGTGTTCCGAAGGTCCCACTAGGGTGGGACCTATGGAACAATTGAAAAAATTTTAAACATAAAAAAAAACATATAAAACATTCATTGAAATTTGTAAAACTTGGAATGAACAATTTTGGTCCATAAACCTTCAACCGAACAAAATTTCAGCAACTTTCGCTGGATAATCTAGGTTCTACGCCCGTTTGAAAAAGTCCTTTCCCTGGATTCCACACCTTCCCTACACAAGTAACAGGCGTCAGCATTCACACAAACAAAAATTCTAGCATAGGCCTCAAAGAAATTTTTGCAGTCTGGTGTATTGACAACCGACGAAGTTCTACATGCACAACAAAGCCCTGATGTTCGCGAAGGTCACCAATGTTGGTTATGTTGCGTAACAGCTAGTATCTCTTTGTTACATAAACTAGGTGGTGTGTCCTATAATCTTAATCTGACTGGTTAACTAGGCTACTAATGCCAATAATGCTGGCCTTACGGCAGCGTTTCCTAATCTGACCACATGACGACTGAAACACGATTCAGCGAAGGCTTCGACATAAACCTACTCGGGTAAAAGCGGCGCAGCCAGGAAAAATCAACAAATAAAAAGAACAGAAGTGGTTACCTTAAAATTTTGCAGTGAGCTTGATAAAGTATGGGCCGGAGGGTATGCTTTGCTGGTACTGACAGGAGACCATTTATAGACTTATGAGCACCCTAGGCAAGATCCATTCCAGCGCTCACCCCTCCTATGCAAAGATCCTTACTCTACTAATCACATATATTACAGAAATATACGAAGGATGTTTTATACGTTAGAAAAGTTTATTACAAGAATAATATTTATGCCAAATTGCCACATACCTTGCCTAGTATACTGTGAAACTGAAATTAAAATGGAAAAGATTAACCCTTATGCAGCAAACCTGAATTAGTGTAGTACCTTCCTCTTCTCATAAACTGCGTGAACATGCGTTTCATTCGCTTTATCATGTTAATTCCGTACGTACGTCACTCTTGAACCACACAATGGTGTTTTTGTCGCCCCCTTTGGCCCAGCGCCCTGGGTAGTCGCCTAGTTCGCCTAATGGTAGCGCCGGCACTGGGTGAATAAAGTTTCTTTCGTATGTTTTAGGGGAGGCGTTCGCCCCAATCGCCTCCTTGGATCCGCCCCTACACTCATGCAAGGGCGCGGTACACTAGTTTCAGCGGCCTCAGATTTGTCTCTACTGCAACAGTGTTGTCGTAACTGCAGGGAAAGTTCGATTCTGTTTTTTTTTGCGAATAATTAATTTACATTTCATCACGACATCTCTAAACAATCGCCGTTAATTAAATGACCATGTTTAAAACCAAAATTATTTCAATTAGATTCTTTAAAAAATTTTAATTGTAAACTACGAGTCTATTACGAGTATTTGTGGAAAAATATTTCGGCCTACAGACAGAATATGCTTCATCATCGCCAACCTAGCCTAATTCCGCCTGCTGTTGAGAAAAACCTTACGTTGATAAATTTATCGATTGGGAATATCGTTTTCTGAAGACGTTTCACAGCACGTCGAACAAACACCCTGAATTTTAAGTGTAGCTTAAAGACGTGTCAAATATGGATCCAAAAGAAAAAACAAATCAAAGGGCAAGCGACTATGGACGTAATCAAGAACAGAGTTCATTAGGGCGAAATGTGCAAATGAATTGGCAAGTGCATATGTTTTATGACATAAAAGCCTTGGTTATACGTGATGAAAAATCGTATGCATTCATGAATTGACACTGAAACAATGAAATAAGTTCATTGTTTTAAAAAACGATACTACTGTGGCGACCGTTTTTTCAAGCGATGTTGGTGCATGGCCAGAGGCACATGGGCTTCCCATCTCTATCCTCAACCCACACAAAGATCCTGTTTAACTGCATCTCTCATTTCCTTCAGGAAAAGGAGGATTGACGCTGCTGCATCTGTCAGAAACCAGGTGAAAAAGGCAGCTGGCTGAGAACATTGCTCTGTGCACAGACATGGACTGCTTTAGGAAACGCTCTTAATTTACGCAAAAATCTGAAAACAGATAAAAACTTGGCTTCCACATAAAAGGATTTCAACATATAAGTTTCATGTGGACCTACTGTATCACATCTTGTCAAAGCGGGTGATCTTCCTCGCTGCTGCGCTTGTAGCGCCCTCTCGTGGCGACCTCTCCATTCGTTCAACTGCTGAAAGACTCGGCCTCCAGCTGAGCCAAACATCACACGAATTATGCAAAGAGATGCATCTAATACATTGCTTTCATCACAATTTGACATTTTGTCGTGTGCTGCATGATCTTGGCGCAAGGGCTGGGAACGGATTGGGTCTGACCATTGAGCGGCGTTGGCAAGCAGCTTTTTGACCCGCAATTGCTCGTTGATCCTGTAGTAGTCGAGTGATCTCGAACTATAAATAGTAACTTGTTGCCGGTAATAACATGGACTGAATCCCAAGGTCCAAGCCCGACCTCTACATCAGGTATCGAAGCCAACTGTGGCAATGCAACAGTGGGTTGGCCGCGATCTCGCGTACCAGTCTTGGAGTGGTTTGGGCTTATGCTTCAAATACCAAACCACGCCTTGAAACAACTTCTGTGCATAGAAGTAACTCTCAGTATCAAAAAGGTTGGTGGCCCCTGCGTTAAACACTCCAAATAATACATGCTGACGCTTCGCGCTCAAACGTGTTTACTACATCACAAACGAATGAAAATGATCAGGCAATGTTCGTACGGGTCAAAGAGGAAAGTATGCAGTTGACCAAGCCTCAATTAGATGTTTGAACAAAGACCTCTGCAAGTGATTCTGTTCATCTATAAAACGAAGATTTTTAGTTTCTTGCGCAGCAAAAGCTATCAGAAGCTCAGTAAAGGAGCGAAAAGCATGTGGTTACCAACTCGAAAGAAAAACATGATCTTTTTCCGAACGATAAACAGCAGCGACGAGTTACGTATGCAGTGATTGGGGTTATACTCGTTTTTCAAAATACTGTTTTATGGATTTTCACGTTTTTAGACTACAACCGCCATAATATTTGACAGATTAAACGTTTGTGCCAAACCTTTTCGCGACAAGAAGTTTATAACCTTACAAGTTCAAACTGCAACAAGCGTCGAAAGTCTTTTGTGCCAAACGCCAAACTAGAATAACCGAAAGGTTACCTTGCCTCCTCCGAATTGCACTAAAGTTTTCTACATCACCGTTACTGTGCTTTTAACATGCACGCAAAATGATTTTTTCCTACTTTTTGCCATAAGAGAAAGCACTTCAAGTATTTGAATTTGTGCGTTAATTTGTGTTTGTTTTTTTCAAACATAGGCATGACTTGTTAGATTCAGAGGCCTTTACTAGGGTCAATACTACGTTGTCATCTTTGGGTAATATTGCGAATCGATGGCTGATGTACAAATGGCGAGCAGTTGGTCGAAGGCTATGGGTTATTTACAAAAGGTTTTGTCTTTGTGGTAGAGTACTGTAAGATAAGGCACTCGCAGCTGATAGGAGACGATGTCACAATCTTATTAGATTTCCAAACTTCTTTCAACAACGGCAAACGGTGGTGGACCGTTTCTCGCCCAAGATTACTGTAAAGAGGCGTATAGGTTACAGAACAGCTTTGGGGAGATTGATAGAAACTAGTTTGCCAATTCGCTCCACGGCCAGGCAAGGCTGTGGACACTGAACATGAGACGCTAAAAGCTGGTTTAACAACGCGTAGTTTCGCAAAAGTTCTTGATGTGAAGGTGAGCTTGCTTGCTAACTTGAAATTGTATTGTACATGCGCGCACCTTTCGTTCAGGACTACTGGTGCGTGATTCGGGACGGAAAGTTTCTGGTGTATGCATTCGAAGACCAAAAAAGTAAAAACGATCTGCTCAATCTTCAGCAAACACCGGTCGAATCCTTTTCGGTCGGAAATCTCTCTGCTTCAATCGTAGTCTTGTCGCCGTCATCACAGTAGTAAGTTGTGCCCTTTGATCATAGTAGCGCAGCCAAGTATTTTGTTCGGGAGGGGCCAGTCAGTGACGTCGTCAGTAACTGACGTCTAACCGTTTTCAAACCGTTGAAAATTGATACAAAGCACCAGTAAAATTCTTACCAAGTTTATTTCGGGGGGGAGGCATGGCCTCTTCGGCCTCATTCTGGCTGCGCCACTGCCTTTGATTACGACAAATTATGTGTATTTTCGTTCAGCGCATTTGAATACTTCTAACCGGTTACGAGCGACATTTTGTCGCCGTATACACACCTACGTTCAAGTTGGATTAAAACTGCGTCAGTGCAGTATGACACAAAAAATTCAAATCTCGATCAAATCGAGATTTTAGACTAAGACTAAATTTAGATTACGCGATGAAAATCATCCATTTCAATTGGCGTTGTCTGTGGTTTGTAAACTATAGTCCACGCCCCAGTGGTTCAAAAAAGAAAAAAATATAAAATTAGATCACTGCTTGTCTGCTGTTGCGCTTTTCAGGATTTTTATTTTATTGCCAATACGATCTGGTCTGGTGTTTTTTGTTTTTAGTAACATTTCCACTTCACGTGCTCTTGAAATAAACTGCGCCCTGACGCGGCGGAAAATCACCTTTTACGCCAAGCACGAGTGGGCGCTAGATAGATGGGTTGAGGCAGTCAAACTCGAATCAGCTTCTGACGATTTGCTTTTCGACGATTCTCTGCAAGGAACTCCGTTACCACCTTCGGTGGAGTGGTTGCTGTCTTCTGATGCCAATTTAGATAAAGAATTTTTTTCGGACAAGGGACGTATTTCCAGTCCTTCCGCATCCAGCACCCGCGAAGTATTTCTCAAAAAGAACGAAGTTCACGTGGCGCAAGGAGACACAGTGATGGACAGCATCGTCAGCCATGTACCATCGTCATTGCTGAGCAGTAGCAGAAGCACACCTGCCAAAACGAGATCGCCCCTCTTGACGGAAAAGGTACGCTCTTTTATTAGGTCATCTGAAAAGAAAGGCACTGAGAAAACATTTTAAATTTCCTGAAAAATATCCCGAAGTGAGAGTACACTTTTAAACGAAATGTCTATAATATTTTAAAAAACGTTTGTTTCCATAATGTGCAAGACTCTTGGAAGTTACAATAGAATTGGGTACACCTAAAACACAGCTTCAAATATCTGAATTATGACATAACTTCTGAATTACGTCTTTTGTGGTGCAAGTTTGCTCCAGTAATTCGGTAAAACAATATTGGGATGTGCTTCAAATTTGCTTGCTTACTTTTTAGTTATATTTTGGCATCGTTAAGTCGAGCGTACTAGGTGGGCTGACAAAACTTCAAAACAATCAAACAGTGCGTGGTTGAACGAATTAGCTCAATTTGGACTATGTGATGTGCGGCGTAAGTCCCGAGGTGCTTGTAGGTCTTTTTCATTGCACAACTTTGCACCTTGGCTATACTTTTAAGTGACTGAACTTTCTGTGAAATATCTTTGTTTTCTGTCATTCTTGGTAATGAGAAAGTTGTTTCATCACACATAAAACTTAGGTTTTTGACACACATCCTTTGAGCAGGACGAAAAATTTTTTTCTAAAAATATCATTTCAAATAATGTGCAGAGGCTGAAAGAAAGGTTTATGGAAAGAGCATTCCCTCACATTGCTGCAAACCAAACGAACTTGGTCGCCAGCCACCCAAGAAATGCTTCGAGCGTCATACAGTCTCATACGACGTCAACGTTCTCAAGCGAAAAGAGGCAAGATGTAGTGCACCACCTCGACTCTGCTGGAGCTTTGGATAATGGCGCGACAAAGAGCGATACCACTGGGTAAGACGATACTTCTTAACTCAAACACTCCGCGAAAGGGTGCACAAAATGTGGCAGAGTACCTTTGCCAGGTCTTTGGAAAGAAGTGAAAAATGATTCAGTTGCTTGTAAATTTACTTTCCTACGTTAGCAACTGTACCATAGGTGCCTCTGAAGTATTTATCAACGTTCGCATTTTGTGAAAAAATATCAAGGTACCTCTGGTGGTATCCGGAGTTCGGAATACAGCCACCTGGACAATTGCCCCCCGGACGACTGCCACTGGGACAACTGCCGTCTAGGACAATCGCTACCCAGGAAACTTGCCACATAGGACAACTGCCACCTAGGGCAATTTTCACCCAGGACAACTGCCACCAAGGACAACTGCCACATCTGGGCAACTGCAACATAGGAGAATTGCCACCCTGGACAACTGCCACCCATGACAACTGCCACTTAGGACAACTGCCACCCAAGGGTGCAGTGGGGCGGAACACATTTTCACACTTATTTCGTTTTTTCTATTAGTGCAATGAAAGTCAATGCCTCATTGAAAACTGATTTAAAAATGAGTTTGAAGTGCTGTTAAAAGTGGCCAGTTTTTTACGTACCTCCCACACTTCTTTTTTTAGCAATATATCTTTGTGCCTCACGGACAACTGCCACCTAGGATGATGCGTTTGCAGCACTTATAGAAGTTGTCGCGGTACCGTGGTTAAGAGCTTATGTACTACGTTACTACTGCTTCAGCGTAGTGCAGCAAAAGTGAGTTGCAGCGATGATGTTGCTACCATGTATCTCAAATCAAAAGCTAAAGTAAGAAATGCACAGGACTTGAAACGAAAGGAAGAACAGGCGTTTTATGAGTGCGCGGAATTAATACGATGCGATAATGTGCATAAAAGTGTTGGCTGTGAAAATGTTGAAAAGGCACATAAAAAATAAGTTTTGCATTGACTTAAGAATGCTTGTGAAGCTGTAGTGACATCGACACGACATTCTCCACCCAAAAGTATTAAAATTTAAGGTAAGTCTCTTTAAAGTAGTCAGAGGATGAACAAACTTTTGTTATACACCAGAATTTAGTGAAGCTCATATTGCTTTAATGGCAACAAACGCAAAGAACTGAATACGCCTTCGGTGGCAGTTTCCCGGGTGGCAATTGTCCTAGGTGGCTGTTGTCCGGGTAGAAGTTGCGCGTAGTTGTCCTGGGTGGCGATTGTCCTATGTGGCAGTTGTCCTACTGTAGGTGGCAGTTGTCTTGGTTGCAGTTGTCCTGGGTGGCAATTGTCCTAGGTGGCTGTTGTCCTCAGTGGCGATTGTCCCAGGTGACTGTTGTCCTAGGTGTCCGTAAGTTGTATCAATTTTTATGATTTGCGTATATTATTTAAAATTATTTTGGATTTTCGACTGCTGATGCAAAACAGCTTTAAAATACGCATATAAGCAGTGTTTCCGATTACTCTCGTAAAATGCTAATTTTTGGCTTTGCATGATTGTATACAACGTATACTTTTAAGAAAACCTACTTACTTTGTTACCCTGGAGCTTAAAGTTTCATGTTCGTTGTCCTGAGGCCTATTGTTTAGAATAGTTTTCAATATGCACCCAATTGCTTGCATCCACATAGTCTGAAGATGGCGGTTTTACTCCCTCTATCAATTTTTTTTCAATGAGGAAAAATAAACAAAAGCTAACTGTAGGCAAAACAGAAGTTCCTATCGTGCAACGCTGACCTGTTTTAAATTACTTGAATGTGATAGGGCTATGCGCTCGCACCTGAAACTTCAAGCACTTTTTCGACCCAGACGGGAAGAAATAGCATGGATCATAACCAAGTGTTTGCCAAGGAGTTGTGCAGCGCTGACTGAAATTGAGCGTCAATTCATTTTATAAGCGGACGAAGTCGACACCAAGGACGTAACGGGACTGTGGATGGCTGTAGTTTGAAGCACCAACACTAAACTTTGACCTGGCAAAAGAAGCTTCGAATTAGATTGTTTTGCAAAATTACAGCACGTTCTGGTCAAGTAAATTTGACCAGCTTTAGTGCGTTTTTTTAACATTCTCTTTTTCTTTTCATTCACGGCAAAATAAACTTTGGTCGGACTGGTTATGTCGAACACTGATATCTAATGAAAGTGATTGACAAGGTGTCAGCTGAGCAAAAAGGGCTTTCCTGAAACTCGTGGGAAGTTCTGGTCGCTCAGGACGTTTGTGAAGATCCACGAGATTTTTCAATGTAGGGCAGCTATTTTAAGGCCCGGTTTGTTATTTGAAACATAAAAGCCCAATCTACTCCAAGACTGGTACGTGACGTTGTGACCAACCCACTGTTGCATTTGCACACTTGGCTTCGATACCTATATAGAGGTCAGGCTTGGACCCTGGATTTCAGTCTTAAGGTATTAGCCGCGAAAAGTTACTATTAACAGCTCGAGATCACTCCGATACTAGGATCAACGAGCAATTGCGGGTCAAGAAGCTGCTTGCCAACGCCGCTCATTGGTCAGAATTAATCCGTTCCCAGCCCTCGTGCCAAGTTCATGCAGCACACGACAAAATGTCAAATCCTGATGAAAACAGTGTTTTTAATGTATCTCTTTGCCTTATTCGTGTGATGTTTGGCTCAGCGCGAGGCCGAGTCTTTCAGCAGTTGAACGAATGGAGAGGTCGCCACGAGAGGGCGCTACAAGCGCAGCAGCGAGGAAGATCCGCCGAGCAAAGCATGCTCAAATTTGGAAAAGAAGTGACGATGGCAGTGCTGGCACGACGGCTGAAGCACCTGGCCCGGATGGCGGTTCGTGGTCCCGAGCCAATCTTTTCTTTTATACCGGAAACAATCGAGCGATTAGTCGAGGTTCGCCGAGCACAGAGCAAGCTTTGCAATCAACGAACAGCAAGACGAACCAAAGAACCAGACATACGATATCAGGTGACGGTCGTTAATGAGTCCGCGGAAATTTCCGGCTATCGTCGCATTTTCGCCACGCAACGTTGAAAGGTCGTATGTGCTAGATTTGCCTCATGAAGAGCTTCCGATATGTTTTTTTGTTAAATTTATTTCTTCTACAGCTTGTTCGACGTCAAATTGCGTGTTCTTCAAAAACTAGCAAAAATTTTGCTCAAATGATTGTTTCATATCGATGTAGTCATTTAATGTCATGAGGTTTTGTTTTGCCATGTTATAAAATAAAAAGGATGTTTCGTGCCCTCCTCAAAATACGTGATGTTCGCTTGATTCTCCATGATCTGAATTTAATTTCTTCAATCTAGTTTTAGTGTTGCTTGCGTCATGTCCCTGATTAAATTGGGATGAACATGTTTACTATACATGTGATCACAAGTAAATTGATTTTTAACTGATGTTCTAGCACACATTCAAAAATTGATGAAATGAATTTTTCTTCACCAGTTCGTTTTGGCATTGCTGCAACCACGATGTCAACAAAGGGACTCAGAATTTTTATGATTTTGGAACTCTCCAAGTTTTCATGGTCGTTCTCGAACACTCCACCGAAAATCTCAGAAGAGAAAACGCTATTTTACGAAAACAACTGGAGTGGATATTGGACGGGCGATAGATTTTCACTGTACACTTTTTGCGCGCAGACACTGCCGCAAACGATGTACATCAGGGTTTCTTAAAACTTTTTTTTTGGATCGCAGAACCCTGTAAAATTCTGACAAAAGCCATTGGCTTGTTTACAAGAAGAACATCTTGATAATCGAAAATAGGTTTTAATCATCTTTAGCTGTGCCGAAAAGTCGGCACAAAACACGAAGTCCCTGTGGGCCCTGAAAGCATATTCATGAGTCCCAGGTTAAGATCCCCTGTTCTACGTGAATAAAATAATGAACTCGGTCCAGATGGCCGGCAGTGACGTATTCATCAAGCAGATGCTACCAGATCTGACGCAAAAACGGTTTGAGTTGAAATTTTCCTGGTAAAAACAATCGAAAGAATAAGATATATTCTATGTTCATTACGTTTCTGAAATATGGAACGTCTCACAGGCATCTGAAAAAAAGTCAACATAAAGGAAGGAGTTAAAAGTTGAAAAGCAGTAAAAATATTCATCTCATATAGTTGAAACGCTCGTGCAATTTTATCACTTTGGTTAAACGTTACCGAAGTGCGTTTGATTGTGAAGCTAGTTTTTCACAGCAAAATTATTTTTAAAATTTCTCGGAGTATATATTTTACCTGAAAAGTAAGCATCTTCAGCTCTTTGTAAAATATACGAAAAGTAGATATGCGCTAAAAGTGAAACAATAAGCTGCATCGATATGAAAGGAATTTATATCCACGTTTATGCGCAACTGACAGAGTATCGTGTTGACGACTTCAATGGTGTGTCTGCTTCAAGCTGCTGATTGTTTTATAACATCTTATTGTGTTCGTGTGGGAGAAATCTAGCCGCTAATTTTTAAGCCCGCTGAAATATAAATGCACGCACAGTAAGTCCCACGCAATCGCCTATGTGTTGGGAAGTAATGGGGTAAAGATCGTGAAGTTCCTTCCCGAAAGTTGCGTGCAGTTCTACAGAGACCCCTGTGGGAAGGTGTGATATGATAAAGCACACAGTTCCAGATATGGTGGAGTGCGGGATATGCGTCAGGACGTTCACAATTCACGCCCTAAATCTGGTACCGGTAATGCATGCGTCCTTATTTTGGGCGTATTGCTGCAGCTGCGAACGTGCCTTGCTACACATTCACTGCCGGCCAATGAGAAAAACGTACTTCGTCCTGACCTATATACTCCTTTTTTGAGCGCAATCAGTATTTGGCAGGCAAGAGTCGCTGCTCATTTCAAAGCTCGCAATAGGTCATGTTTCAGCAGCCTTCGCGATAGGCCATAAGCAGCGCAAGATTGCTGTTCGATGGCGTCCGTTCCCACGCCGGTTTCCAGATCCAGCATGCTGCGACGTGCGAGTCCTGACTGCTTTGCGTCATCGATATTCCGCTCACCTGCAATTTGCTTTCCAACAAGTCGAAAAGTTCATGTAATTGTACAGGTGACCACAACGGCTGGCCTATTGCTTTTCAGCAATCTGCGGAGAAGACGTAATTGTGACGCAATGCACAAACGATCATACTACTGTGCAATGCGAAAGAACGTGCGTATTGTGTAAATGAGAGGTAACAATTTACTTTCTCTTAATTTCAGTGCTGCCAGACTGTGGAACGAAGACGCTGAGCCATAACCGCAAAGAGACAAGCGCAGCTGGATCTGAAGATGTGAAAGTTATTAAGTAAGTTCTGACAGCTTAATTTGGTGACCTTCGCCAACGTGTTGTTGTCATGCCGCTAGAGATTTCAACTCGGCGTGTTAAGAGTGAGATCAGTTAAAAAGTTTTCTATCAAAATAAAACGAATCAGGACGTTAATTTTTTTAGAACATTACAGCTTCATTTCATTCCAGAGCATCACCTGGTATTCGCGTCATATCCAGATTGTCAAGACTACGGAAATGACGTCATGGTGTAATGGGAATAAACGCGGGAACGTTACCCCTTAACTTTTTTAAGGGAAAACCTTGTTTCTTTATTGACTTACTGTAATATCAATTTAAGATTTGTTTGCCATTTTTTGCGAATTTTTTTCTAAAAATTTATCATCCACCTTGATTTGCATGGTATGTGTTTTTTTCAACAGAGCATTCCACCACGTCGGTTTCTGGCACCGCACCACTTTACTGATTTAGTGATTTCCTGTAAAAACGTTGTTTTTTCAGGCCAGGGCGTCACTCAATAGCTCCTATCACAAGCCTTGATATGCAAATCAATCAACGCAAACGGAATTCAAGGTCCTCTCAGAGCGAGAGCAATCAAACTTCTCAGCCAAGAAAGGCGACCATTGGTACGGTGTCCATCCTGCTTGCGTGTAGCTCAAGTAATGTCAATACAAGACTGTCAATAAGTCGTGAGGACACAGACAAATCTCACACTAGAACATTGTTTCTCAACCGGGGGCTGGTAGCCCCCAGTTGGGCCACGAGGTCTTCGCTGGAAAGTGGGAAACCAAGATCAGAGGTCTTCACCAGCTTACCCGTCTAGCGTGGTGAATGAAATGATAGAATGTAGATGCGTTAAAACGAAATCTACATTTTCTATTGAAGAGCAGGGGGGCACGGGTATTGCGGGTATCGGTAATGGGGCTGTGGATCATTAAAAGTTGAGAACCTATGCACTATAACTTTGTTCACTACATAAACGAAATGATGTGCTTGTGACTGAATATATCTATATATACATGTTTCAATCAATAGCTATAGAACATCTGTTTTATTTTATTAAGTATGACATATCATGGTACCAGAAAATTATGTTACTACTTCACTGCTCTTGTCCTGTTGACAATTGCTTTGGTAGAGATTATTTACCTATCGGGTAGATAAACAGACAATGCTTCTTGAAACAATGTAGTAGTAGCAATAAGGAGATATAGCAAGTGTGGTACCGCATCTCTGCATATTTAGTGTTTGTGCAGATTCAATGTCAACGACGTAATAATCAAACGCGTATAGCCTTCCTTAAGGATGGCGAAACTGGGGGCTGCATGGGCTTGACCCCCCACATTTACATGGACTTTTAGTTAAATAAGTTTAAGCAACACAACTAGTATTGGGTCCACTGTTAAAGTAAATCGTTTAATGAAAAAATTTTCCATGTTTTTTTATGTGCACTTGCGCCCCAACTTTGAAAAAAGTTCCTCCTCCACTGCCTTCCATTTGAAACATGCTAAACATATTCACGCTTGATTGCTCAACTAGCTTGTCAAATCTGGCCGAGTGTTCGCACGACAGAAAGTATTCTTTGAAGGGCTTGAGTGTAAAAACGTCAACTTTACTCCTGCTGTTTAAACCGCAGGAACATTTCTGTGCTCTGTGACGTTTGTCATGATAATTTGCTATGACTGGAACAAGCTGATGCGGACAAGATGTTCATCCCAGTATGTAAACTCAATTACGTGGTGTCGATTAAAGTCAAAATCTGAAATTCAAATGAAACTTTATCTAAAGGTCTATGCGAGTGTTGATCGGCAAACTAAAAAACGAAAGTTCCAACAGCAATAGTTTTATCGAATTCGACGATTTGCAACCTTACCTATACGGATCCGTTTGTCGCCATTTCTAATTTCTGAGGAATAAGTGAGTATGATGAGAGAGAAATACGCGAGTATGTGTGGGTGGACCAAACGGTCGCCTGTTTGGCAAAAACTAAAGGTGATGCCCTAAAAAGTTATACATTGTACACACAAATAAAGAACAACCACGGGGCTGCTCTGAAGTACTGTTTGCGTCAATTGAAATGAATACGGGTATAGAAAATGCGTTTGCGGAGTTAGCGAAAAATTTAATCCAACTGTGCCATATATTTTGTTCCCCCTCCTTCAGCCTGTGACATATGTGTCATCATCAAATTTATACGATATTTGCAAAATCTAACCCATGCCACTTGAGTGAGTTGGGGACACGTTTTCATATGTTGTAGACGACGCAGCAGTCATGCTGCCTGAATGTTGCATTAAACAGAACACATAGATTTTGTCTCCATTTTGCCGCTCTCTGGAAGCTGCCACAGGAATGAGACCTTTCAGTATTGCAGCATCTATGCAAGTGGTTGTTCGTTTTTTTGGCATCCATACCTATTCCTGATTTTGGTCTTATTCGAATAATAAAGCTCGAGATGTCTTTTTCGTTAGCAAGATTGATGCTCGCATTAAGAAGCTGGTACTATCTGAAGTCTCTTTCAGTTTGTAATTTTCTATCCATGCAGCTTCATTAACACATGCAATATGAAAAAAAACATTGTGAAACTGAGCACTGAAAGTTGTTTGATTTCCAGAGACCAGAACATACAATTTATTTTAGGGCAAAAACTTATTTAACAGGTGCTAAAGCTGAAATTGCGTCGGGTTAAATTTTAACAAGGTGTAAGCTGATCACGTTTTCAAAGACAACTGGTGAAACTTGCCAGTATTAAAATGCACTTGAGTGGGCACGCATACATACTTCACTAAGTGATGCATTCGCAAAAGACTCCTTGTTGGTGTACAGTTATTTCTGGCTGCGCCATTACTGCTTGGTAGTAGTTGGCTATAAGCACTTGCTCTGCTAAGGTGATGCAGGGTTGGGCTTTGAAAAAAACATTTGACTTTTACAAACCAACTCAGCAAAGAACATTTTGAAGACAGTGCAGTTTAATTCGTTAAATTTGCATCACACAAAACATAGGCACTGTACGCATACGTGCATTTGAAGAAAACAGTCGCTGAAAGTGTTCCTTTACTTTGAGTTAAAACCGGCAGGCTTTGCTTTTGTATAGTGACTGTGATGGAGAGTTAAAACACGTGAAAATACTTTCATGTTAGCTGTTGGAAAAATTACGGTCATTGTTTTGCCCTCTTCTTTTGATATTTGCTAGATCGAAGGTGGGCGGTAAGCTGAAGAAAGTTTTCTCTGGTACGTTGACTGTAGTCATTGAGTGCCTGTGGAAGCAACTTATGCTAAGTCATATAGTTGGATTTATGACCGTTGTTTAAACTGACAACCAACCATTTGCATGAACTGTCGAACGTCAAGCGCGTACCCGATCTTTGTCTTTAAACCTATAGAGTTTAAAGATTTATCTCACTTTTTTACCCTGCATAACACAGTTGCTTCTTTAAGGCATGGGTTGCCTATCGCATGAAGAGAGAAAAAATGGCAATTTTCATTCATACGAGTATTTCACATCGATTGCTTCGCGGTTGTGTTTTTCGTAGCGTTTGCTAATTTGTCCAAATTAGTGGAGTTGTAAACATGAACTGTGGATATAGTGACCTGAATATAGCTTCACTGCGAACATTCCTGGTATAACACTCCTTTACTATTACATAAAATTTATGTTTAGCTGCGATACAAAAAGTGCGAAACAAACACAGTAGCATCTTAGTCAAAGCAAATACATGGTTTACTAAAACCCAGCCAAATATGCATTCGTGCTGAAAAAAGTAGACTTGATTTTTGACTGAGCTTGATGAAAATTTGCTACACGTTGAAAAGGAAAAGCTCAAGTTGATTTTACACTGCTTTTTTGTTCCACTGCTGTTTCGATGCAACCTCAATAAAAGTTTGCTAGGTTCGGTTTGTCGGCATGTTATATGTTGTCGCATTTTCGTCGGGCATTGGTAAACTTTGGAACAGAATCATTCTTTACAGTCTTGGAAAGTCGTACAAGAAACAGTAGCCTATCAACCTGGTTTTCACTCATGAATTGTGCTTGAAATCGGATAATTAAAATTGATCGACAGGCGTTTTCCAAAACAACTACTCTTTTAGCACAACTCGACTGGCTAAAAATGAACAGGCTTTTTCAATTACAGTATATGGATGGTGCAAGGGCATGGGTTTGTCCACCACTGCGCATAAACGTTACAAAAACGAAAATGCCAGACAACAGAGCAATGGCGTAGTGCCAATTCAACATCTTGGAGAAAAAGCGTGAAGCAGACTCCAAGTCAGAGGTCTCAAACTCAAATTGCTCCGAGACCAAATGAGGACTTGTAAAGTAACCCGAAAGCCGCATTATCACGCTGACGCAACAATGGCTGTACCTGACCCTTACTAGAAACAGCTTATGCATCTTATTTCCTGCGAAAGGGATCGTGAGTGTTAGGCAAATCATTTCTATCTGTCTCTACATTTGTTTGAAAAGAACTTGTTCACTCGCTAGCCGAGCACTTTTAAATTTCGGTAAACAAAGTAAATAACGTTATTGTTAATTTTATTTAAAAATTCTCAAAAACGTCCTCGCGGGCCGCATGCGGCCCGCTTGCCACGTTTTTGAGACCCCTGCTGAAGCTGTACAAAAGTATTGTGATAAAATTAAGGAGTATAGATTTAGGTCATGCTAGTCTGACTTCTGCAAGAGCGCTGGCAACCACTGATATAGTGTGTAGCAATACCACATTTTTCTATAGGTAACAAGTTTCGTGTTGTGTTTGATTGAGCTGCTAGGTTTGGTGGTGCGTTTTTAAATGACCTTCTTTCACAGCGTCGTGATTTGATCAGTGAACAACGATCGAAACAGTTGAAAAGAACATAAAACTTAATCTTTCTTGCCTTGCACAGCTAAAGCTTTGATATTTGAAGGAAAACTTTTGATTTCTACATGCGGATGGATTCTGAAGCGCAGTTAAAGGAAAGCATAGCCGTAAGGCGTGCAGTCGCACTGTAGCTCCTTACAAGTTAGCGAAAAATCGGGAAAAAGTTTTGATAAATTTTTTAAAATCTCTTGTAAATCTGACAGATTAACATATTTATCACATTTTTGAGAAAACATCAGTGATAATATTTTTAGAATCCAGTGCAGTGATTATATAAGTTTAATTGCCTACCCCTTTTTACCGTTGGTAACAGAACAAATGTCAAATATAATCTTGAGAATAAATGATAGTTGCATCTCCACTCAAGGCTTGAGCCCTAACCCCTTTATCGTTATACAAAACACTAATCTCAACTTTTGCTGCCTTTTGATCGTTGGCAGTACTTCAACAGTTCTTTTTTCGGGGAAAAAGCAGAAAAATCGGGCAAAATGTTTCACGCCCGCAAACATTTTTGTTCTTCTGCGGTTATGAAAGAAAGTGTTATCTTCCGATTGATTTAATAGATTCAAGAAAAAGTTTTACAGCGAAATGTTAGTTGATAATCATTTCGTTAAATTGGGACATACGCAAAAATGCTAATCTTTTGAAATTCGATCCATGACGTGCAAAAGACGGCAGCACGAAATTTAGCTTACGTTTTGAAATAGGCAGCAACCAGTGCCTGTAATTTTCGTGTTGGTCAATGAAAAGTGCTCTTTCCAAAAGTTGATGATTTTTTTGAATTGTTATAGTTTTTTTCGCGATTATCTCAAACTTTCCCAAGTTTTTGCGATTATAACGACAAAGGTTGTTCTGATTCGTTTGTAAATAATTTGCAAGTTAAATGGTAAAATTTTGTTCCAGTACCAAATTGAACGAAATCCGCATGTGTTTGCTTTTGTTGAGAAGATATTGCTTTTTGTCTGTTTTACAGATGACTCGAGACGCTTGTCCAGCAGTTCGACGGAATCGGAACAGGAGCCAGAACGAGATCTGAATGACAGGTAGCGATTTTGCGGCTTAGTGGCGCTTCCCAACTCCGGGGTCGCGACCCAAAGTGGGCCGCCGTTTGATGTTGGTGGGTCGTTGTAACACTACCATTCAATTTCGCAGAAATGTCATGAAGTCCTGCGGATCGTGAGAACCCACTTGCATAACTTTATTTCTGACGCGAGATGTCGTGTAGTAACCAGTTGTTACTATCATTGTGACATCACGATGCTTGTACGTGTCATAATTGGTCAGCAACGATAGTAGCAAGTTCGCAGTTGTGATCCCTGGTTTCAACCTTTTTAAAAAAATGTTATCCTCAAATTTGAAAAGTGATTTGGTAAGGTCTGTCCCCGAAGGTATGTATTTCTTTCACACATGATAGTTGGGTCGTTTCATGAGAAGCACTGGCTTATCAAGAATCATTTTCGCAAATTTCGTGTTCGGTCGTATAAAGTTTTTGCGCGAGTTGTTCAGTATCGTAAAAGTATCTACCAATACTTGTTCTGTGCCACGCATCAACGGCTGAGGGAGTAAGTGAAATTCGGTGTCAGTCGCTCTAAACATTCGGTCGTTGCCCTCACTGTTTCGACCAACAGCTCGACTTTAAGATCAATGTAGTGTTCTAAAGATACGAGCAAACAAACCAACCAAACGTCTTCGATTATTATTTTAATCGACAGTTTCTTGATTTTCTATTTGTGGCATGTCGCGAGTGAGACAGTTTGTACAATACCCTCCTAACTAAATCCACGAGAACAGTTCTTTAAATCTCGTGATTGCATTTTCAGTTAATTTGTGGTAGACCTAAGCAGGTGATTTCGCTGCTGCAGCTCCCGAACTATCGCGTGTAATGCTCCACTTGAAAACTGTAATTACCTGTTTCTTTGTCCCGACCGTCTAAACGGGTCCTACCGTTGTCGTTGTTGGTTTGCGCCGCATCGCTGTTTGCTTAAAATATCGGATGTAATTGCTCGACTCGTGCTCAAGCAAAGAACAAATCGAGCTATTTGCCAACTGCAGTTTTCTGCGCGCACCCCTGAGTGAACGCTTGGGCTGGCACGAGCGCTTGATTGTTTACGCGGAGATTCTTTCAGATAAGGCAGGACGGAAAGGTCGAGACCGTTCCTTATCATAAAGGGATTTCCAAACGTAGTTATAGATATTTTTTCGTTCACGCCGGCTTCAAATCAAGACATAGACTTGTAAAAAAGAAAATATATCGGTACGGCGGTTAGGATCTAACCTTTAAATCGAAGAAGGAACCGGGAAATGTTTGGCAGTGCGACAATAAAGAACATAGATCTTGCTAGGGCCTGGACTTTTGCTTTGGCTACAAACGTAAATTTTTGTTCCTTTTAGTTTCACTCGAGACTCCAGTCCTTCCATGTCCCTGTCGTCAAGCGACAATTTCGCCGGCGACGAAAGAAGCGACTTTTTCTCGGAATCGAACTCCTCCCTGGGCGAAGGTGAGCATGCAGTGAAATCACTTGTAGTTTTAGGCGGGGGAGGGCAGGCGATCAGGCCCAGATGATTCGTTTCCTGGCGACATACGATGGCCCTGTAAATCCTTCGCTTGCCAACAGCGTGCGCGCGTGGTATTCGGGAGTGGGATGATTTGCTGAAAGTGGCTTGATGTCTGAACATCACGCATCACTCAGCAGTTGTAACTTCTGTGCTTCGGAAAATTTGCACTTCAGCGTAGAAGAAAATCTCTGCTACTTGTCGGTGGTAGTTCGTAAAAGTTTAACTGCTTTCGCGGTTCTCTCGAGCCTGTGCTTCTCGCCTGGGTGTTTTTGTGGTCTGGTGGCCACTTAACGCTTCTGACAAGATTCTTCATAGTAAAAATAGCTTTTAGTGTAGGCGAGTGGAATTTATCCTATTAAGCGATTATACCACTCTGCTTTGATTTAATAGAGTTCTGTTTGAGGGCGGCTATTGATACTCTTTGGATGATCTATCTGAAATATTGTGTCCATCACTTGCTCAGGCGATGCTTTTCTGAACACGCATCTGTGATGCAATATGGTTAATCTTGCTTTTACTTTTAACCAACAACGGGCAAATCGGATAAAGCAAACCGTTATAACCATTACGAACGTTTTAACGCAGAAATATAAACTCTGCCGAAACATGCTTATCACTTTAAGTGTTCATGCTTGCATGTCGATATGAACATATGGAACGGTTTGCATACACATAAAGAAGCTGTTAGCCAGGCTGCATTTGCGTGTAAGTCGCTTGTGCCATAATGCGCTTGTGCAACAGAAGGAATTGTTTCGTCATAAATGAAATGACATTTCGGTACTTTCCCTCTTCCTGCACAGAGCTGCGACCGGTTCTTCGAAAATTGAGAACGGACGTTTCACAGGCTTCGACGTCACCCGCTCCCAATCGTCCAAGACAGAAGTAACTGCAAGAACATAACAATTTGTCTGCGTTTCGTGCGTGCGAACTGGACTTGAAAGCATGTTGGCAGCTGTTTACTCGCATCTTTATTTGCCAAATTGTGACCCGCGCGACGCCCAACTCAATTAAAAGTTGACTTTGGAAGTCGCACGGGCTGCACTCTCAGTTTTTTTACACGAGAAACCCTACGCCGAAGGCTGTACTTTCGTGTTGCCTCAAGTTATAATTTACCCGTTTTCTTGCGACTACGAATTTTCCAAGATTTAGAAATGAAACACTGCTTGCCTCTAATCTATTTCTTCTTGCAGTCGCAATGAAATTTGTCTGAAATATGCGTGGTTGTTAAAAAGTGACTTAGCTAAAAATCTGTAAAAAACACTTTACAAGGTAACAATTTTATGCTTTACAAATGCATTTGAGTTTGTCCGAGTGCGAGTGCTGGGCTTTTGGGAACCTTTTGTTTCTGACTGATAAAAACCACATTCTCAAGACACTATTTCTCTGAAAAAATGGGAGTCCGAAGAAACTGACGTTTTAATCTATCTGGTTTGGAAAGGATTGGGCGCAGTGAGGGAAAGTTTGAATAAGTTCATTTCTTAAGTTTGCTCTTGTAACTTTAAGTAATTTCCGCGATTAGAATTTTCTGGTCACTGCTGTTTTCTTTTGTTTTTTTTTTTCAATCAGAAAACATGCGTAATTTAAAGTTTATGAAAAGTTTGGTCTCGGAAAGAGGCACAGGTTTAGTAAAAGAATGTCGTGAACCTATAGGCCATAATCGAGGGGTTAGTGAACGTATCAAACTTTGCAGCCTATAGAGTATATACATCGTAATCGAGGGGTTAATGAACGTATCAAACTTTGCAGCCTATAGATATAGACTATAATCGAGGGGTTAGTGAACGTATCAAACTTTGTAGCCTAAGGAGTATATAGATCGTAATCGAGGGGTGAGTGAACGTATCAAACTTTGTAGCTGGGCGAGTGAACCCATGTAACTTTGTAGCTCATTGATGTCTTTTGTGGTCGATTTGCACTAAATGACCTTTCAGCAATGCGCTTTCAAGTAAATGATGTACACATTGGCGTACTGCGGACTGATTTGCTTTACTCTGGGACACTGCGAGACTTGCGTCACAGTGTTTAACTCTTACGCAAGTGGAGAAGTTATAGCGCTCTGTAGAATGTTAACCTTTGTTGGGCTTCAAAACGTCTTTCCCGCTTGATACGCAACAGTCGGAGCACAACGATTTACGACTTTTTCCGACAATGCCTTTCAAAATAGGTAATTCGCTGTTGCAGAGTTTCGCTTTTCTGAGCATTTTTTTCATTTCTTGACTGCTATGCTCACCAATAATGGTGCGTTGCGTTGATTGTATTGGAGTCCAAACAATGCCCTTGAAGTGTAGTGCTTTTCCGATCGTGCCGGCTACCACTAAGATATTTTCCGGCACAACTCATAGCTTCAAAAAGTTTTTTTTTTCTTGTTTGAAATAACTGCGTTCCACCGGCGTTTTTGGCCTCATGCATTGGCAGATACACTTTTTTGAGCTAAACTGCGTTGTCCGAGAAATCCGTTCTGAGCGCATCGATCCGGTGCGTATGTTCGATGCTGGGCAAATTTTTGCGGCTTACTGTTGCGTTGAACATCGTGCTTGCTTTCATGTCAGCGTTTGTGAAATTTGCAGTGCACCGTTCTGTGTAGGTCAGCCCCGCAAACTGAAGAGGCTCGGAAAAAATCGGGAAGTTTCGGAAGTCAAATCTTGCGCAGAGCGAAAAGCGCTGTTGGCAAGCGCAGCAAACCAACCGAGATGTCAGTCCCAGGCGGAAGTATCGCTTTGGCGAGACAACTTTCATTGACGCAAACAAAATCTGATGGAAGCAGCCATGCAGCTGCAGATGCAGAGTAAAAGATCAACTCATATTTTTTGATGTTGGCTTGCGCAGTTTTGATTCAGTTGCAAGTCTTTACGCTGTTGTCAAACCGTTTGCTCGAGAACTGAATGTCACGTTATTGTTCGTACATACATTACATTGAAAACACAAACTCTTTGGTGGGGTTTTCAGCTCACTTCGCTGCCGCTGAAACTTGAAAAAATGTGTGTTTACGTTTTTCATGCACAGCTGAAGGAAGCTTTTTAGAAAAACAGCATGTCAGAAAATTTTATATTAATGCTTGAGCGAGAGTTGCCCTTGAAACACGTTGTACAAAGCAGTTTGAAGTATTGTCGAACGTAATCTGAAAATTTATCAGATCAATCTCTTTACCTTCAAAAATGTCAAAAGATAAAGCTTGTTCAAGTGAAGGGACACTTTTTTTAGATACTCGGAAGCCTCGGCTTTGACATCCGCGCTGACTCCCCGGGTCGCCAGAAAGACACCGGAAATTAATTCTCTGGTTGCTATGGAAGGTTGGCTGTATAGACGCAGGCGGATGCAGTGGCTTCGGTTGTGGGCTGTCCTTTCCAGAGAAAAAATATTGTTGTTTTACAAAAACGAACAATTTGTTGATGATTCTTCTTCGAAACCGTTACTGGTTTACGATCTGCGTCTAGGATGCCAACTTACCAACGTTGTGCAAGGTGAGAAGGACCTCTTACATTGTCTATACATAGTAATGTAGCTAAAGAGCCAGGGGAGGAAATCGCAAGCTTTCACTAAATCAAAGTAGTTGTGTGGTGTGAAGTAGAGATTATTTGTTTGAATCACACAAACCGCTCAACAAAAGCTATCAAACGTTTGCGTATGGCGGTTGGCCAAGTACTGATATAAGATATTGAGCTGCGCTTGTAAAATGTTGCGTTTTCAATTAATCATGTCGCTCAGTATCGTGATCAGCTAGAAAAAGCGAATTTTAAGTAACTGATCAAACAAAGAGGCAAAATACTTTTCTCGTATTTCGGTGTCAAGGCATATTGCAATCAACGTGCGTGTATACTGCTATTTATTACATACGATAGATACAGCCATTCATCCTATAAGCGTGCTTCACATATGTTTTATTTCAAGGCAAAGGCACCAACACATTCGAGTTGCATGTGAAGTTACTTCCAACTGATATGAATCGCGGCGTCAACCGTGAAGGTGCTACAAACACAAGTGCCCTGGGAAGAGAAAGCGCCGGAAGTGGTAAGTTCTGTAAAAAGATTGAATCTCATTAACCAGACATGATCATCGAAGATATCAGCTTCTTAAATTCCCAATCAAAGGCTCGACTGGTGTTACATACGTATTTTGTTCGTTTTTTACAAATAAAACGATTTCGCCATCCATGCATAGCAAATGCAAATGTGAAACGAAACACAAGTTTAGCGTTGAAAGGCGAGTTCCGCGAGATTTTCTACGAAATGTACAATTGTTTTTAGCCGTGGCTTCAACTGCTGAAGTTTGTTGATGCTGCGAAGCTGTGGTTTTACTGTTTTCAACTTCTTTAAGTAATTACTATTGATGCATTTAAGTAATTATTATTTATGCAAATAACCGCACGTCCAGTACTAACGTCAATTTGAAAGAAAAGACCCACCAGTTTTGTGCAGCATGCATTGCTTTTTGGATTCATACAATGGACCGATTTGTCTTTTGCTAGCAACTCTAGCAAATAGCAACTCTCAGCATGGCTTGATATTTTGAATTACTGTTACAACTTTGGTTGCCGCGTGGTATTTGTGTATACAAATATATATATATTTATGTATACGGCCCGCGAGATGGAAAACTGAGGTAATGTCTCAGTCACCGAAAAGACAACAAAACTGAATCGCAGTTCTTCAGTTTTTTCACGAAACTCTGTCTCTCAAGATTTGTTTGCTTTCCTTTCCCTTTCACAACGCAGCCAGTCGGAAAAACTGTTATAACCTGAATGGCGATAGTGGAAGAAAAAGATGTCAATCGATGTCACAGCGAAGATTTATCAGACAAATTGATGATAAAATACAGCGCAGAACTTGTAAGCGTGTGTTGCGGGAGCCTGGAGTTCGGTTCGAAGAATGGAGAATTGGCCGCAACGTTAGCAGAGTGTTGGTTTTCCGTAGCAGGTTTGAGCTTAAGTGGAGGAAGTTCGTCGGTGTAAAGCCTGGTTCAAACATCCTCTCGACTAATGCCAGCTAAACAGAAAAAATACTGTCGAAAGGTGTTCTTCCTCGGCAACAAACGACAATTTTCCTCATTTGTGATGGACTAGAAAAACAATTTTGACTCGGCCAGGTGACGATACGTGTTACCTGTCAATTCTTTGTTATCGTTTTATCTGTTGCCTCGTTTAGCTGCTGCCACCTTTAAGCATATTTTGTTAAGAGATCAAGACCCTTGCCACCGCTGTGACAGTGCCTCGCGGCAATCTGCCATTTCACTGCAGTTGCGATCAAACGTAAATAAACAATGCAGCACTGCGTCGACCGCGCTTTTTGCCGCGAGCGTAGAAACGCTCACTCAAAACACGGAAAGACTCGCAGGCAATACATAATACGCGAGCGTTGTCACTCGGTATGTTCACCATGGCGGAGCATTACAGATGATTGCGCGATTTCTCTCCGCTGTCAATGCAGTTCCGCGACACTGGTTCGCGCGCTCGCACCGCCGCAAATCGCACTTTTGCAGGATTCGTGCGTTGTCGAAACTTGCCCTAAAACTTACTCCTATTTAGGGCAGGTTACTGATGTTATCGATGCGCGTACAGTTCGTCAAGTGCAGTTCCGCGGCGAACAATGCAGGCGTTTCAGGTGCTCGCGTTCGTCACCGTGCCCAGTGAACCGCGACAATGCGTTTTCTTTGCGCGCGTGCCGACTGCAAAGTGCATCGGCAGAGACGCGCAAGCTCTCTTGCCGCAGGGATTAGCTCCAATTTGCAAACTTGATGTTTGCCTACCTGCTCCGGATCGGTTTCGTTGTTTGTTGAGCGGTAGCGCGAAAGCGACGAGGAAGGGAATTATGGGGCAATCAAACTGTTGCGGCGTCGTCGTCGCTTCTGTGACAATGAGTCCCTTAGCAGATACGCCGGGATGATAAACATTCATGATATATTGATTTTCTGCGTTGTTCCGTTTGGTTTTATGATTGCGCAGTTCTTTTCGAACTCGTTTCACTTCGACTTGCACACTCAGGTTTCCCTTCAGATGAAACGTTTTTTAAATGCATTAAACGCCACGTAATCCACATGTTCAAAAGTTTTTCTTTTTTGGCAAGTTTCCAAAAACGTATTATTCTTCTTGATTTTATTTTAAGTTGCAATCACCAGTGAATACATGGTATCCAGTGGTCTGCAGGCAGCTTAAGAAACGAGCTTTGCTTCACAAAAGGTTACGCGTCATTGATTTCAGGTCACGTGCGAGTGTTGCATGAGCCTGGAATGTTACGCAAGCCGTTTAGATTTTGCAAGTTAACGGAAGCCTTCTCGAGAAACACGAAACAAAGACAGCTTTGTTTGCACACCCGACCTTCGAAGTTGCGGAAGCGCTTGGAGCATTTTCAAAGAAAAACAATGCAACTGGACAAATTTTTCGGAAAACATAGTTCAGACTCGACTTTTGCACATTCGCCAATATGTTCTGGGAGAAACACTTTACAGTTGCTTCGGGAAGGACAGTTTATGCACATTTCATTACTCTACACTAGTGTGCCGTTTCGCATCACAGTATGCTCGCTATGTCGTTGCTGAAATGCCTTAATTCACTTTCCTTGTTCTGAGGGCCTTTTGAACTCTATATTAAAACAGACAAAACGTGTAGAGTATTTTTGTGTGAAATATCACCATTTAATGTGTTTTCGATAATTGAAAAGCAGCTAATTTTATGCCTGCGGTAATGTTCGGACTACAGCAAATTTGTTTTTCTGTTTCATTACTTCCATTTAGTAAGTTTTAGTTAAATCCTATTACTCTGAATTCGCTGGGTGCATACCAGTACAACAATGCAATATAGACGTCTATCTATTTAACCAACAATTTGCTGTTTTAAATTTACCTTAATAATTTACACCGCGAAAAGTCTAGGAAGTCAGGTATTTGTTTATTTCATGTTGCTTAGAAATGAGTTAATCACAAAAATGTTGAGAAATGTTTGTTTAAACTTGAAGCAGTTAATGTAAATTGCATCTAAGGTGCAAAATTATTGGGTTAAACGTGCGAGAATCAAAGAAATAGGACAACTCTCTTCAGCATGTGCAATTGCATCTTTGAACGGATGTGTGACGAAATTTGAACAAAGATTGAAAACGTAACTTCGTTTATTGTGATTTTCACTCGCGTTTTGTGCTTTTTAACTTTTTAGGTTTTGTGATTTTTCATTTTTTTATTTGTTACGTTTGGTTGAAGCAAAGGATTGTGTTGTTTTACTTTACACGGTTTAGAACAGCAACCTCTGTCAACAAAATAACATTTTTTGTCAAGTTGCTGTTTTGTAACGCTCGTTCCTAGGGGGCGAACCTGGGGTAAACAGCAGTGCTGCGCATTTGCGAATGCATCAAAGACACTCTACTCCAGCTTCAAGAGCTGATTACGTGGGTTGTTTAGCGCTTTTTGTGATACCTGACGGACGTGAGTTTATGCCTTTGCAGGCGTCGCAGTGAAACGGAGTAAACCACCAACTTTGCCGGGTTCTCATCCGTTGATCGATGAATCACTGGGCGTCATTCGTGCAGCAAATAGTATAGCGCTTACCCCGCGTGGGGCGCACAGCTGGCTGTGCAGTAGTTTTTGACTCTAGTGATCAGCGAAATATAAACCTTAGGTTGACGTCAACTGGTGATTTTTTCCATTAAAGTTTAACTTAGTAAACAGCTTAACTGCATTTACAACTGCAGTTGTTGTTTTGCTGTTTTCTTTTTTACCACGAGTTGCCCTACGCGTGCTTTTTGCAGTGGCGCTGGGTTCTCAATTGCTTTTCTGTTTCTTTTGGAAACTTCGCAACTGCCGATTTTTTATCGCTTATGAAAAGTTACGAGTTGCGAGACAACTGTGGTTGCCGTTGTCAATCACATACTGGAGTTTTCTTTAAGCAGAGTTCTTGTGGTATGCAGTAAATGTTTTGGTAGCGTTGCCGTGCGTCGACTTTTCAAGACCGAGATCAACCTCCCGTTCGTTCATAAGTCTGCGAATTTTTTGTCTTCCGCAGTTACCACGACAACCAAGCGCCTGCAACTCATGTGCAAGAACGTGCAGAACTTCGTGCACTGGATGAAAGAGTTCGTTATGATTGCCACGTCACAAACGACAACAGACAACTGTCGCGCGACGTACCCCGATGTGCGTATAGTGCATCCTATTAAGCGGGACGAACCAGAAGCGGTCGAGGTGTCCAAACAACAGGTTCATCTCGATTCCCGCCAAAGCAACCAACAGGACCAACCGACTCACAACTGCACATCAGGCACAAATGACCCAAGCGACAACAAACGCGATTTTTTCAAGCTTGACGACACTTTTTGGACAGGCAGCGATTCGATCAGTGTGGGCCGCCTCTCGCAAGGGGCGCCTCGGTCGGATTACCCTCCTGACGTCATTGAGTCACCGGATCGTTACGAAAAATCAGACGCGTCGTTGCGCGTGAGTCAAGCATCCGAAACGCTGTGTGAAAAATTCGAGGCAACCGCTCTAGCCTGCTCAGCAACTTGCGTACGTGCGGGAGAAAACAATCCAACCTCGCCCGGGTCATTCAGTGAACTGTCTGGGCAGCAGCGCGAATTCGAAACGACTTACAAGACGTTCGGCTACTCTAACGACTTCTCGTACAACGATAGCGCAATCGGCTCGAGTGGGACCACTTCGGTTTTGCAAACCGATCGTGTCGTCGCACCTGCTGTGCTGGTCGGCGAGACCTCATGCCCGTCGCTTTTTGGAGCAATTAGGTCTGGTGGCAAAAGTCCGGAGCGCCCGGCGAAATCAATTCGAGACACAAAAGAAGCAAACTTTAACACTTGCGAACACAAAGGTACATCCCAAACCGGTGAGAGTCAGTCCTTTGCAACGGATACAGTTGCTTCGTCTACCACTACCGACAGCCTTAGAACAATTGAAAAACCGTGCGGCACAACGGCGAGGAACGATGTCCAAGGTGCCACATCAAATAAATCCACTTCCGCGGGATATTGTGACGTTAAATCGGGTTCGATCGCAGCTGTCAGCGAAAGGAAGATGAATGCAACGCTTGGCGCTGCTTTCATCCGACAGGCGACCGTTATTGGCAAGGAAAAGGATACGCGATCGTATCAGAGTGACAACGCCTCGTGGCAAAATGCGAGCGAAGCTGATAAGATGCGAAGTCGTGCTGGCAGCACCTTGCTCGGCGAAAGTTTTGCCGTAAAATCGCAGCCTCCGCTCCATGCGACCCGTCCTGTATCAAAAGAAGCAAAACGCGACGGCCGCAGCGGGGAGTGCGAGAGTTCGCTCTGCGGGCGGTCGAGTGTGACCGTTGAGCTGAAATTTGGCGATCGTCTTTCTTCTCCACCGCCAAGCGTCCAAAAGCAGTCGCAACCCGAAGCGCAACCGGCAGTTGATCGTGGCAGGGAAGAAGGTAGGTCTCGTAGAAGCGAGAGGGCGACATCTGTCTTGCAGGCAACGCATGACTCGCATTCAGTTTTCGCCGTGTTGCGGCAGCGCATGCGCGCGGCGATTAATGCTTTATCGACTCGAGCTTCGTCATCAGACTTAGAAAAAAGCAGATTTGCGTATTGGGCGACATTGATAGAACAAGATCGGCATCTTCGAAGCTACGTATCGGACGTGTTCTACCACAGTGTAAGCTTTGCATTCGGCGAGGGTTTAGCTCTCTGAGCTTTGTTTCTGCTTTTGTTGCAGGATTTGCAGATTGCGTTATTTCAGTGAACGCTAGTGTTTTTCAAGAAAAATACAGTGGATTACTGCTATTGCGACGTTGCCTGTCAGACGGTAATATACTAGAAGCCTGCTGCGACAAGCCCTGCAGGATGCGTACATTCAAGAGACCCGTGCCCGAACTTACGAGAATTGACTTTATTGAGATTTACGGTCTGCCGCCGAGGAAAGCTTCAAATGGTGAGTTTTTGGACTGACGTCCCTGAATTTTTTTCACAAGCGCTAAATTCTGGTTTTAACGTTTGAAATCTGCTGACGTAACCATTAAAAAATGGGTAAAAATTGGTTTGCAACATCATTTTGATGTATCGTGACGTCTTGTGCATCACGGCTCTTTGATGCTGTAACATGTTCTGGAGTTAATCGAGATTGTTGGTTAAAAACGTTCTTGAGATGGCGACCAACTTTTAATAATTGTAAACTTTAGCAGTTTTTCTGCGTTTTTTCTGTTTTTGAAAAGTGTTATATTGCACTACATCGCTTTTTTCACAATTTGTTTAGATAAAATGTCTTTGCTTTGTTAAACCTGCGAATAAATAAAGTTAAGAAACCTTGTCGCCTGTTGTTCAAATTTTGAAATTTTTTTGTTGAGCTAAAGTAACTTTTCAGAGATGCTTTTAATATGAAAATGAGTGCAGTGCAGGTAATTGAAGTTCACAGGTCTTTTTTGTGCGTAAAGCCTAATTTTCTTGGATAGCTTTGTTTAAACAAGCGTTAATTTTTTAGGTCACGATGGGAAAATACTGGCATGCCTTGGAAGTCTCGACGCTGACAAATACTTGCTGGTATGTGTGGGATGTGTCATAGTTTTGGAGAGATGCGTAGAATATTTGATTTGACTTTTTGAGGCCGCGCGATTTGCAATTGTATCGACGTGACGTTTTCTCACGGAGCCGACAAATTATCCAACTTAGATTCGGTCGAACAGCTTAATTGCTTGTTGGCTTAAGTGGTTCTGGAGAAAAAAACGAAAATTGCGGGGCTGCTGGCGCAGACGTGATTGATGTACGTGGTCTTCATTTCGTTGTTGTTGAATATTTCGCTACAATTACATATCTACGGCGCTTCGTCTTTGTAAGGGTGCGTTTTGATTCTTTTGGTGATGTCATAGATCGCCAGCGAATAACTATTGCTGACTATCTTGACTACTGCATAGCCTATGACTGCAAAATAAATCGACTCGTTTTTGAAGTGCTAGTTGTATATTCACGTTCAGAATAAAAACAGGTGTGATATGCGCTCTTCGATAAGACTTCAGCGTCGTTTCTGACTGTGTCTTATTTGGTAAATACATGTGCACGTAACGCTCCGGGCTTCTTTGGATTCGTTTGATATTAAGCTTTGGCGAGTTTTATTTCAAATCCCCTGTCTGGTGTTTGATAAATTGATCTTCTCTGTTGCAGCCATGTCCGGCATACCATCCGATAGAAACGCCTGCGTCTCGACCCTCCTCGAACGGTAATTGTTCGTTTCTTAGTTTTTGCACTCTTGAAAATTAATTCCTTTGCAGCTGTCCCGAGGTACGGTAAACGAACTCCCGTGTTCTTGTATAGAGTTCTCCTGTTCTTCAAGCACAACGACAAGCAGTGGCTCTGCAACAAACGAAAGCCAAAACCACGAATCGTCCAACCGCAGACCCAAATCAGGTATGGCCGCATGTAATGCGCAGGTATACTGTTGCTCTGTTATGAATTGTTAAGCAAGCCTTGGTAGGTGAGGGAATTTAATGACCCTTAATTATTTTTGATGTGGCAAATAACTGTTATTATACGAGCCAAATTGTCTATTTAATCTCGCATCTAAGCCTTTGAAGCACGAGAAGGAAAGTTTGGCGCCGCGAGCGACTGCGACATTGCAAATGTCAGTTTTGCACATTTTGAAGCGTAAATGTTGTGTCAGCTCAGTTTCTTTGCGGTTTATGAACAACGGTGTATAGAAAAAACCACCCTTCCAATTTTCCTGATGTAAGGTTGTCAGAACTTCGAATCGTCTCTTCAACCACCAGTTTTAAAGTGCTCTTGAACAATGGAAAAGTATGATCTTTTGTTTTTCAGTGTCAAATGAGGCCGCCATCGGGAATGGGAATCGAACTCTTAAGCTCAGCTCCATCGCTCGTTCCGCTTTTCGCAAAAGCTTTTCGCGTGATGACGGTCCAGGAAGAAAAACAAAAGCAACAGTGTGCCAGGTGCCCGCGTCACAACTCATCAACGCATCCCATCGGGGTCACCTCGATCGCCGCAACAAGAAGAAGCAGTGGGAAAGGTACGTTACTTTTAATTCGTACGTTTTCTAGGCTTCGCTGAAATCGGCACATTTTTTGAGCATCTCAGTGCTGCGAATTAACCCAACAGCGTGAGGCGGAAACTATGGTTGACAGTTGAACGGATTCCTATTCGGCGGTGCGGTTGCGAACGTCTTGATTGATGTTGTTTGGCTTCCTACCGCTGCAGCAAAAGAAAAAAGTCAATATTTTAAAGCTTGTCCGAAATCACTTGTATGTGCTTCCGCAATTACCACGCGAACACAATGCACTCCGTTTCCGTGACGTTTAAAACCGCGCGCTGTGATATCATCATCGACATATTTTAAGTAACAACCGCAGAAGAGTAAAATTATGGCTGACAATATCAAGTATCCAGCCAAAATAACGCATATTTTGAATCGCTCGCGTGAGCATGGCGTGCTTGACTGAGGCGTAACATTTTAAGTGCCCTGGGATCGTGGCACACTTATCGGATCTGTCCAAATGCGCTTCAGGTATTGGCGGCATGGGGAAATAGCCGCGCTTAGGGCCTCAAGCGCAGTAAATGGCTTGTTTACGTCCAAAATGCACCGCGGCAAGGTCGTATCCTGGTGGAGGATACTCGACCTTTCAGCAGTGAACACATTACCGCTATTTGGCTGCCGTTGGCGTCCAGGATTGTTTCGGTCGGAGGACCTTTGCATTTCGCCCAACTTTTCCGGTGGTCCGATTACGTGCTTTGAGCGGAACAAGTAGATTTTAACCGATTTCTCACACTTGTCACTCCGTATCGCTAAGCTGCCGACGTAAATAACTGCGCTTGCCAGTTTAACGGTCGGGTCATCTCAGTTATTGTCAGCAGTATCCTGATTTAAGAATGATCATGCCACTGCGCTGCTGGGCTCCTTTCCCGCTGGCGAAGCGTATTAAAGACGTTTCAAACGGGTGACGCGCAACAGCCCGAGAATTTTAGGAATGCGGCGATGGAGTAGGCGTGTGATGGGATGCTTCACCGCGAGCCTGACCTTTGCGGTTTATGACTCTGATATTAAAAATCCTCTTTTGGTTTCAGAGAATACAAGTTTGTCGTAAACCCGGCAACCTTTTGAAAGCTTTGTGTAAAAAACATTGTCGCTTAAAGCACCGAAGCAAATTTGATGCCGGGTCGTTAAGCGATTTATTTCTCTGCGCACGTCAAGCCCTGTATGAAAACGTAGTCTGTGAAAACCACGCATTTATCTTTTGTACATGCTTGACCGAGATACTGAACCACCAGGTCTCACCTATGTCAGCTTGCCGTACTTAGCATCGAATTTGCTTTCTAACATTTTTTAAGTTTAAGGCTGCAGTGCAATGCAGTTAACATACATTGTTTTGGACCCAAGTGTAGGGCCAAACTGAATCCTCTGTTAATGAGATTTTCGACATCGAAATGTTCTGGCTCATGGCGTGCGTAAAACCGACTTGCAGTATTTGTATTTCTGTGTACTTACCAATTTTTGAGAAGAAACCGTGACTGTTGCAGTTGAGTGACATGTTCATTTCTGCAATACCCTAAAATATGCCAAGGAAAAACTTGATTTGGCATCTTTATCTAACCACACACTGTATTTCTCAGATTTTTCTGCGTTCTACAAGACAGCTGCCTGTATTTCTACAACACGCCGCATTCGGACGCGACTCAAGACGCCGTGTTGCTGCGAGGCTATGACGTGATCGCCGACGTTACCAACATGAATCGCAGCCGATTCACCTTTCGACTCGTACAGAGGGTAAGCCTTGCAGTGATTGGTTTCAGTATTCTTTTTTTCCATTGTACAAACGCGGCGTTGCCGAAAATCGTTGCCGAGAGAAAAAAAAACTGCATTGCTGAGCGGTTGCTCTCACTTGAGAGCGGCGTTAACGTCCCAAAGTCAAGCGACGAAAATCATCTTGGCATGACGCAGCCGAGAAAAAAATAAGTTGCTCGATAGCTTGCTGCAGTCCTGCGGTATACTTTCCTGCCTTTGTTATGTTGTACTTCGTCTCTGTTGGCTTAGGCGTGGTTAATTTGGCACTTGCTCATGAGTATGTGTGCTTAAATGTTTGATCTACTTCTTAAAGTCTTAAGTCCGCAGTTTACATTCAGGACTCGCCCACTCTTTACTTCAGCACCGAAAACCATGAAGATTTCTTACTCTGGGTTGGAAGTATGGAGAAAGACACAAGATGCGTTGTCGCCAGTGAGAGGTAAGCTTGACTCATTACGCTTAGATTGCGCTTACCTGGCCCGAGTGTTGTGATAAAGAGATTAGTCCTGCAGCCATTTTTTAGTAGTCTATGATTTCCCAGCCTCAATGTTGTGGTCGTTAACAAAGGCACGTTACGCTTGCAGCTGTGTACGACCAGCGGACGATCGTGAAGCGTCTCCCGTCCATTCGGATAAATCAAACAAGTCAGAAAAATCCTCCGAAACAAAGCCTGATGGAAACTCAGAACAGCGTCCCGGAAATGTAAGCTTTGGTGTTGGTTTTCTCTTGCTTAAAAAACCTAAAGATGAACAACTAAGCTATTTACAAGCGGGATATGCAAGCCAAAAAGTAGCTTCTTGTTTTTTCTGGTTATTAAGTTCGTCTTTCGCTTTTCATCTCATCACAAAGTGCAAGCAACATAGTTGTCTGTTGAGTTGCTTCACTGAAAACCGTGTTGAGCGAAACACGTCGGGGCAGCTACTTTCGCTACTTTTCAACAACCGACCCATGTACGAGGTCAATAAAGGATGTTTGCATGAACTGATTTTGCTGCGGGGTGGCGATTCGTTCAATTTGTATGCTTTTTTTTTCTAAATGACATCGTTTAAAACGCGACGCGCTTAGTTGCCGCTGGTTTGGCTAAACTACTGTAGTTATAAACTTTGCTGTGCTTTTTTTAGCATCACTGTCTATAACGAAATTGATTTCATTGCAGAAGTCAGGGGGCGTGTTGACCGAGAAAGAGCTCGTCGAAATTGAGAAGCACAAACTTCTGCGCGAAATCGCTACTCAACAACAACAGATCCTGGAAGAGGAAAGAGAACTGAACCGAAAAGTATGTCGTAATAAAGCGTTTCCTGTCGTATTCTCCAATGCTACTTCACTTGGGCTTTCTTCGTTTGTTGTCACGTCACCCGCTGTTCGCGCTTCTGTAAGAAATGATACACGACAGCAATTTGCCGATCGGTTATGCTTTGTTTCGAAAAAGCAGCTGCTCAAATGTACGCTCATCAGGCTTCAATTGCCCAAATGTGGGGATTTCGCGACGTCAAAGTGTGAACAAGCACTGAAGGGCGCTTTAAGCATGTCATTCGTTGGCGAAAAAACGCTTGGGGCCAAGCTAAGGCAAATATTGCTCACTCAACGCGCCTTGTTTTCGCGTTTCAGGTGCTGGGGGCGCGACAGCTCTCCCTAGACACGTCACGTTCACCTCGGCGTGACCACGTCATCAACAAATACGACCGCGTCCGAGCGGAAGAGGAGCTGAAACTGGCTCGATTAATGGCTCACCTCAATCGCCGTCGCAACTCGGCGCAGCTGAAAGTGGACCAGCTGGCCCGCGACATCGCTCCCCGGTCTGGCAAGAAGCGACGCCAGGACCACCAGCAGTTCGCCGCGATCGAGACGAAACTGAACGAAATGAAGTCGCACTTGGAGACGATCGACCGACAAATTCTTGAGCAGCAAGCCAGGAAGCAGGTACAACACTGGTTCGATTGGGAATTTCTGATGTGACTGTGCAGTGTGCGGCACTTCGACTGTCCAGCACATGCAGGTGGTGTTTGTGGAAAACCTTTCGCAACTGAGTGCGGTGAAAAAGCGCCAAACTGGGATAATTAGAAATGCGAGCGCTTTCTTCAATTAACTTTTGAAAGAAGATGACAGGATGAAAACTATTTACTATATTCTTATGATTTTTCGCCAGCTGGTAATACCTAAACCATGACGTTATGGAATTAGCCGCAAATCCTATTAGCACCCGCGATTCGTCGCGCTAACCGCCTTTACTTGCCGTGGAAACACTTCATTACGTAAACACCGCTCTCTCACGACCATATATAGGCTTTGCACTTCATTTCATATAATTTATCCGAGCGAAGTCGAACTATTTGCATTGCGTCGTAATATGTTTAGTAGGATTTATCCTGCGAGTGACTAACGCTGTGTCGTTGCTTTCAGAGCGTAATGGACAAACTCCTTGAGCGGCAAGAACTGGAGCTTCTAATTTCCGAGCAGCGGGAAAGCTTGGCGATCATGAGGCGACTTGATAATGACGCCGTACGACGGGGAAAGCACCGCAACAGGTCGTGCGACGCACTGACTTCGATCGAGGAAATGTCCAACACCTCGGACGGCAACTCGTCCGGTTCGCTTAACTCACCTCAATCGCAAAGATCTGATCATCTAACCACATCAAACCCCATGCCCTCGCCGGACTGTACGTGTGGGGTTGTTTCTTCGGGCGCATCGCTCGATTCTTTAAACTCGGACAGTTTCGCTGAACTTCGGAATATTTCGGGTGAGACCCGGACGACGTCACTGATGCAGTGTTCCAGTGTCAGCAGCGTGGAGGACGCCTTGGCAACATCATCGCTGTCGTCCTCGCTGACTTCCATATCTGTGTTTAAAGATCTGCAAGAGAAACCGAAGCGATTTCAAGAAGAAGTTGATCCGGCTCTTCTCGCGGAAATTGAGGTTAGCTTTTGTTAGAAATTTATTTCAGTGTTTTGTTTGTGTTTCGCCAAAGTTACAAAATAAAGTGGGTTACAGCGCATAATGTTCGAAAGATGGGTGTTTTATGTAACCCACTCATAGAAATTCCGCTAAATCATTTTTTTTCTGCAAGAGACAATTCGTGGCTTGTTTTCGAATTTACAGTGAAATCATATACACAGTCACTGTCACCTACCTGCTGGTAGATGATTACTGTAGAGGTTGTTATCTCGTACGAGGAAATTAGCAACGCGTAGTTTGGCTAATATCACCGGCGTTTGTTTCTTTTTGCGTAATTGTTACGATGATCAAGAACACTCAACTTCTGATCTCACCTCAACAAATAGGTGGATATTTGTTGCAGTTGCAGCTGAAATAATTAACGCGTTTTCTGTTTTTCTCACAGCAATTTGAAGAATTTTCGAAGATGGCTCTGCAAAAACGCCGAAGCAAATCGCCTTCTTTTTCTTAACGCCATCATTCTGCAACACTACGTCAAATACCGTAAAAAGTCTTACAAGCTGCTCCCAACTTTTAAAGATGAAATGCTGCTGCTCAATTCCGCCTGCTGTCTTCCGTCGCTTTTTGACCCTGAGGTCAATCGGTGCATCACGGCTAACTTCTTCAACATGTTAGCCAACTGTTGCACGATGCAGTCAATCTCGGTACGTTTTTTAACTCTTCAACCTGTCGTCCAAACATCCGCCTCTGCAACGAGAGCTTACACTCCATCGTCTGATCCCACCGCGCTATTGGCTTTGCGTGTGGTTTCTTTTTTGTTCGCGTATTTTTTTCTTTTGATGCTGTGTGTTGTGCGTACTTGCGCCACTCCTGTTGCTGTTTGCAACGGTGAATCGTAATTTTTCGGAATTTTAATTGAGATCGAACGCTGTGCTGTTCGCGTGCTATTTTGTACCATTTTCAATTACACGTTGCTACAGCGTGAGTCGTTTAATTTGGTGTGATATACCATAGGCATGTAGTTGACAGCTAATGAATTCGAATCGAAATGATCAGTGAAAAATTTAGTGTCGAATATCAAGTTGATCCGATCAAGAAAGTTGAGGAATCTTGTAGTTCGATTGATACTGGGCGAGAGATTCCTTACAGGTTTTGGGTTAGATTGAACGGCAGCAAGTATGACTGAATGTTGCTTCTGAAAAACAAGTTAGTGGTTGTATGCAAATGGCAGTGATCATGAATAAAGTGTTGGTCTCGTCCTGCGTTTTTAGAAGGGAGTTTGCTTGCAAGTATTTGCTGAATGAAACTTTGTGCTAAATTAATCAAAAATAAATTTCCAGATTTCACGTTTTTCAATAAAGAATCTATTTTGATCAAGTTAGTGCCTCAGGCGACGCAATCACATGCCTTCTGGGAGTTGCCATAGATAGCCTGCTGGTAATAGATTCATAACCACAAAGTTATCAATACTGTCTATGATCAAGAGCTGGCCAATTTGCAAAGTAAAGCAAGTACCAGACCCAATCTTGATGCATGAAGGGAGATTTATGAAAGTGGTAACCGCTTCTGGTTTATTATAGGCATTGCGAGAATCAGAAACAGGATTATTGAAATTATGATAATCAGAATGCCCACGATATACACACCTAGAAGCTTTAAAAAACTTCAGGTCTGCTGAGTGGCAGGTTTTTGATATCTTTGGATTTTCACGTGAGGGCTCCATGCGACGAGTACCCGTAGATTTCTTTTTCTGAGAGTGCAGAGACGTGCGTGGGAGACACTGCGCATTGAAGCAAGAGAAGATAAAAGGCTTCACAAGTGGTAAAGTGAGGGCTGCATCAAGCTCTCCGCAACCCCAGCGGGAGTAGGGCGCTCGCGATAGGAGATCTCAAATCCCACCAGTATAGTATTCAGTTAAAAATCTATGAAGTGCTCAATAGTCTTTTTAAAAGTCTGTAACTGCATGCAACAAATACTTAATAACCCTGTATTAGTCTTTGCGACATTTCCCCAAACATCAGGGGCGCAGTTTTGAAACATACCAAGGTTCGAACAAATTGAACCTAAATTAAAAGCATACCAGGATTATCTAGTGCTGTGTTTCTCAAGCGTTTTTCCGATATCGCCCTCTAGACAATTTATTGACTATCTAACGCCCCTTCAGCACAAAACGTTAAGGCAAATTTATTACTTTTTCTTCACACCGACGGTATTAGACAGGGCTGTGGAGTCGGAGTTGGAAGAATTTTCAAACTAAGGAGTCGGAGTCGCAGAAAATTTTAACAACTCCGACTCCGAGCAGACCTTGTGCTCACCAATTGTGACTGTTTGTGGCACAAACGTGCGTCACACTTGGCAAGTTAACCAGCTTGGCGGTTTAACAAGAGATGCTCATGGCTATTCAGACAGGCGGCAGCGCACTAACTTACATACCTTCACTCAGGGGCCATTCCAGATCAGCAGCGTCCCTTGGGCTCATCACGTAACCTACACTTTGTGAATGCAACCGTTCGGGGCTTGTATCACTGA